>Ga0224554_1000092_pt1 | contig 81466 bp, 76 predicted proteins | sample 714S22024metaG_FD_180666 | JGI IMG/M metagenome (GOLD analysis project Ga0224554, IMG submission 180666) | Peat soil microbial communities from Stordalen Mire, Sweden - 717 S2 20-24 | ecosystem: Environmental > Terrestrial > Soil > Wetlands > Peat | place: Sweden: Norrbotten County, Stordalen... | reverse complement strand
GGGACCGGATGCGGCGGCAGAAGCTGTCGCCGGAGCTGGCCGAGGACATCATGCCCAAGAACATCATCATGATTGGGCCGACGGGCGTGGGCAAGACGGAGATTGCGCGGCGGCTGGCCAAGCTGACCAGCTCGCCATTCCTGAAGGTGGAGGCGTCGAAGTTCACCGAGGTGGGATATGTGGGGCGCGACGTGGAGTCGATTGTGCGCGACCTGGTGGAGATCGCCATCGACATGGTGCGCGAAGAGAAGATGGAGGACGTGGAGGACAAGGCGGAGTTGAACGCCGAGGACCGGCTGCTCGACCTGCTGCTGCCTCCTCCGCCGACGCAGGCGGTTGCAAGTTCGCCGAAGAGTGCGGGGCCGACCGCGGTAATGATGACTCCGACCGGGATACGCGCGATGCAGGTGATGCAGTTGCCCTCCGCCGAACCGGCCGTTATTGCCAACGACGACAAGACTGCCGAGGCCAAGGTTGAGGAGACTGCCGCGCAGACCAGCCACGAGCGGACTGGATACGAGAGAAGCAGGGAGAAGCTGCGGCAGCAGTTCCGCGAGGGCAAGCTGGATGAGCGGATGGTGGAGATCGATGTGCGCGACCGCAATCAGCCGAGCTTTGAATTTTTGTCCACGCAGGGGCCGGAAGATATGGACATGAACATCAAGGACATGCTTCCGGGGCTGTTCGGGCAGAGGACGAAGAAGCGGAAGATGAAGGTGGTGGAGGCGTTCGAGTACCTGGTGCAGGAGGAGGAGTCGCGGCTGATCGACATGGACCAGGTGACGCGGCTGGCGGTCGAGCGCGTGGAAGATTCGGGGATTGTGTTTCTGGACGAGATCGACAAGATTGCGGGGCGCGAGGCGGGGCATGGGCCGGATGTGAGCCGCGAGGGCGTGCAGCGCGACATTCTGCCGATTGTGGAAGGAACGACGGTGAATACGAAGTACGGCATGGTTTCCACCGACCACATTCTGTTCATCGCGGCGGGCGCGTTCCATGTCTCGAAGCCGAGCGACCTGATTCCGGAGTTGCAGGGACGGTTTCCGATTCGAGTGGAACTGAAGTCGCTGACGGTGGAGGATTTTGTAAGGATTTTGACGGAGCCGAAGTCGTCGCTGGTGAAGCAATCGACGGCGCTGCTGGAGACCGAGGGACTGAAGCTGGAGTTTACGCCGGAGGCGCTGGCGGAGATGGCGCAGTTCGCGTTCCGGGTGAACGAGACGACGGAGAACATCGGCGCGCGGCGGCTGCACACCATCATGGAGCGGGTGCTGGACGAGATCAGCTTTCAGGCGCCGGAGCTGTTCAAGAGCCCGCGTGCCGAGGCATCGCAGGAGGGCGTGATCGCCGAGGTGGGAGCGTCGGCGCCGCTGACCGGCGAGGTGCAGAAGCCCGCGCCGCCGCTGCCGGTGATCGAGCGGAAGAAGGACGATGGGACGGTGGAGAAGGTGATCGTGGTCGATCCGGAGTACGTGCGGCAGCAGGTGGCCAGTATTGTGAAGGACCAGGACCTGAGCCGGTACATTTTGTAGTCGTTCGCATATCGAGTTGGGCAAACAGAACATTGAGGGCGACCATAATGGCCGCCCTCAATGTTTTTAGTACGAGATGGCTTATGCGCTGACTGGCTGATTGATCTCGCTGAGGCGCTTGGCGAGGAGCTTTTCGAGGTCTTCGAGGGCCTTGGAGAAGCCTTCGATGCCTTCCTTCAATTTGTCGTGGGCCATGCGGTCGGTGGCGTGCATACGGTCGAATGTGGCCTTGTCGATGGAGAGCTTCTCGATGGACATGGTGGCGGACTTGGCGGCGTCGAGCTTCCTGGGCAGATCGGCGGAGCTGGCTTCGAGTTCGGCCAGGAGCTTGGGTGCGATGGTGAGCAGGTCGCATCCGGCGAGTTCGGTGATCTCGCCGATGTTGCGGAAGCTGGCACCCATGATCTGGGTCTTCATGCCGAACTTCTTGTAGTAGTTGTAGATGGTGGTGACGGAGATGACGCCGGGATCGCTGGGGCCGGAGTAGTCCTTGCCGGTGTCCTTCTTGTACCAGTCGAGGATGCGACCGACGAAGGGCGAGATGAGTGTGACTTTGGCCTCTGCGCTGGCGATGGCCTGGTGCAGGCCGAAGAGGAGGGTGAGGTTGCAGTGGATTCCCTCGCGCTCGAGGACTTCTGCGGCCTTGATGCCCTCCCATGTGGAGGCGATCTTGATGAGGATGCGCTCGCGGCCGATGCCGGCCTTGTCGTACTGGGCGATGATGTCGCGTGCCTGCGCGATGGTCTTTTCGGTGTCATAGGAGAGGCGCGCATCGACCTCGGTGGAGACGCGGCCGGGGACGATGGCGAGGATCTTGCGTCCGAAGGCGACGGCGAGCGACTTGAAGGCGAGGGCGGCGACGGCCTGGCCGGTGGCGGAAGGGCCAGCCTCGGTGCGCGCCTGCTTGAGGACGCCGTCGACGATGGGCTGGTAGGCGGGCATCTGCGCGGCGGCCGCGATGAGCGAGGGGTTGGTGGTGGAATCCTGCGGCTTGAACTTTTCGATGGAGTTGATGTCGCCGGTGTCGGCGACGACGGTGGTCATGGTGCGAAGCTGTTCGAGAAGAGTTGCCATGGATCTCCTTGTGCATTGTCTGCACTTCAATTTTATCAAGACGGCGCGGGTTGTGCCGACTGCGGGAGTATGTGGCCAGGGCAGTCGATTGGCATGTATCCCCCCGTGCTAATAGCGTAAAGTATTCAAAACATGTTGGTTAAGCTCGCGCTAAGCGCGTGAGACGTATAAAAGGCGAAGAAGACAGGGGTAAGGGGTAAGGGGTCAGTAAAGTCGAAGACGCGGCGGGTTTCGAGCCCCCAAAATCTTGTCAAGATACTCAATCCGGAATCAAACCGGCAAATCAAACAAAAAAAGCATGTTAGCAGTGAAAATTTGTCAAAAATAGTTGGCATACTAGTTATGCTCCATCCCGTACAATAGAAGTAGGTAGAAAAAAGAGGGCGGAAAGCCCAGGTTCCGCCGGGGTCTTGCAGAACCGAAAAACGGATTCCGCTTAACCTGTTTGTTTTCTTATTTATAAATGTAAGAGGATTGGAATCAAGACTTTGCGTGAGGAATATTATATCGCAATGAATATAAAGACTTTATAGTCTGACTAAATTTTATTTTTTTATTCACCGATTCACCGGGGACGCATTTTGCCGACCAAAGCCATCGCCGCCGACCTCCGCCAGTTCGCCTCAGACGTCCTCTCCCGCGCTCTCCGCGCCGGTGCCACAGACGCCGAGGCCGTCGTCTATGAGGGCGACGAGTTCTCCACCCTCGTCCGTCTCGGCCAGGTCGAGACGCTCAAGGAGTCCGGCTCCCGCGCCGTCGGCCTGCGTGTCTTCATCGGCCTTCGCACCGCCAGCACCAGCTCCTCCGACTTCTCCCGCGAAAGTTTGGACCGCCTCGTCGAAGGAGCCATCACCCTTGCCCGCATCACCAGCGAAGACCCCTTCGCCGGCCTTCCCGACCCCTCCGAATTCGGCCAGCACGACCCCGCCGACCAGCACCTCTACTTCGACGACGTCAACCAGCAGCCGCCCGCCGACCGCATCCGCATCGCCAAAGAAGTCGAGGCCGCCGCCCTAGCCTTCGACACTCGCATCCAGAACTCCGGCGGAGGCGACTTCGACACCGCAACCTCGCACAAGATCCTGATGAACTCGCGCGGCTTCACCGGCGAGTACCGCCGCAGCTACTGCGGATTCTCCGCCCAGCCCATCGCCCACGAACCCGACGGCCGCATGCAGCGCAACTACTGGTACTCCGCCGCCCGCTCCACCCGCCTGCTGGAGGACCCCGCGACAATCGGCCAGGAGGCCGCCCGCCGTACCCTGCAACGTCTCGGCGCGCGCCAGGCCAAAACCCAGCAGGCCCCCGTCGTCTTTTCGCCAGAGATCGCCCGCTCCATCGTAGGCAACATCTTCGACGCCGCCAACGGAGACGCCATCTATCGCCACGCCAGCTTCTTCGCCGGAATGCTGGGCGAGCGCGTCGCAGGAGAAAACGTCACCGTCATCGACGACGGAACCCTTGTATTTGATAAAGCCTTCGACCACGAAGCTGGCCACGAAGGCGGCATCTCCGGCTCAATCAAGACTGGCGGCTTCGGCACCGCGCCCTTCGACGGCGAAGGCCTGCCCACTCGCCGCACCGTGCTCATCGAGAACGGCATCCTCAAGAGCTACGTAACAAATACATATACCGCCCGCAAGCTCGGCCTCGCACGCTCCACCGGCAACGCCGCGCGCTCGCTGGCCGGCAACCCCGGCATCGGCGCGGGCAACTTCTTCCTTCAGCCCGGCGCGCTCACTCCCGAACAGATCATCGCGGATGTTCCCAACGGCCTCTACGTCACCGAGACCATGGGCTTCGGCGTCAACCTCGTCACCGGAGACTACTCGCAGGGCGCAGCCGGAATGTGGATCGAGAACGGCGAGCTCGCCTACCCGGTCGAAGAGATCACCATCGCCGGCAACCTCAAGGACATGTACAAGAACATCTCCGCCATCGGCAACGATCTCACCTTCCGTACCGCCGCCGCTGCCCCCACCCTCCGCATCGAAGGCATGACCATCGCCGGCAGCTAACCACCGTTCGATCGCCGGCGAATCCACCTGCGCTGTCGCAGCCAGTGAGACGCATGGACGATGGCGTAGGCCGAGAGAAGCGTGGTGGCCGGCTCGATCACGATGCGGAATCGAAGTTCGCTGTGGGTGACGTAATACGGCAGTGGAAAGAGAAGAAGCGGCAGAGAGAAGAGGACCGCCAGATCGCCTCGTCCCGCCTTGACCAGCCACCACAGCCCAGGCAGTGCAAGCAGCGTGGTGAGCACGGAGAACGACGCCAGCAGAATGGAGGGATCGGTGGCTCCGGTTCCCGTCCAGTAGCGGACGAAGCGCTCGGCGGAGAGCCGCACAAAGGCCGCGGGATGGGCCCGGATGTACTGCTTTGCAGCGGTCGATTTGTCGCGCATGAAGGCGACCTCGCCCTTGCTGGCATAGCTGTCGTACTCGGGGCGGTTGAAGACCGGATACAGCTTTGCATCGTCGATGCTGGTGGCGCCCGGTCGATTGCCCTTCCATAACTCGAATCCGAGGTTGCTGCGCAGTGGAATGAACGCATGCAGAACCCGCGCATTTCGCACCGGCCACGGAGCAAAGAGGAGGAGCGCGATGGAGAAGGCAATCGCCGGACCAAGTCGCGAGGACGAACGGCAGCGCGCCACCGTCCAGCAGTAGATGGCCAGCAGTACCAGAGAGAACGAGGGGTTGACCAGCAAGGTGACGCCGCCACAGAGACCCATCAGGATCCACGGCGAGCTGCGGTGCGAGCGAACGCACCAGAGTGCAAGTGCGAGCGAGCAGGTCAGTAGAAGAATGGTCAGGCTGGTCTCCCAGAAGATGGCCGGGAGCCAGAGAAAAGGCAGTCCGATCGCCCAGAACAGGCCCGCCAGGTTGGCGCACGCAGGGCCGAACTCCTGAAGCGCGATCTGTACCAGCAGAAGGATGGTGAGCACGCAGAATAGCGTCTGAAGCAACATAATGGCTGCGGCAGAGGAGGTTGTAAAGCTGCCAAAGAGATGGAAGATGGCGGCGATCAGCACTGGATAGCCGGGCGCCAGAAATGCCGTCGGGCCCGTCGATCCGCCAAACGGCGAGCTGAATCCATGCCCCGCAAGAAGCGATTGGGCAAGAAAACCCAGCTCCCCCTGGGAACGAAAGAACCATCCATGAGGAAGGTTGAGGAGCACGTCGGCGACGATGGCGAGACGGGTTGCCAGAGACAGGCCCAGGATCGTCTTCAGATGGACTCCATCCCACTTCGCGCCACGCGCGTTCTCGCGGCCAGCCTGGGTTGCCGCCTCGGTTGTTCTTACAGCAGATGGTCGAGACACTGGAAGGCCTTTCCACAAGGATCTGGAGCAAGCGCGAGGCGAAGCTCACCAATGCGAACCACACTACAATACCGCATTGTCAGGGTCTTGCTTGCAGCAATCTCTGGCAGGCGAGCGGGAGGCAGCGGCGAGCCCGTCCTGCCGACTACAATCCAGGAGTGGCCGCAGCCTTTCAGTTCGATCGCTCCATCCCCTTCTCGCCGGAGAGCGCTACCGAAATCCTGCGCGCCATCCCCGCGCTCCCCGGAGTCTTCGCCCTGCACGGCCCGCCCGCGCCAACTCCAGCCGAACCTTACCTCACCCGCGCCGCCGACCTCCGCCGCCGCATCACCCGCATCCTCGCGCCGCCCGACTCGTCAGCGAAAGGCGGTCAGCCGTCCGCAGACGGAAGACCAGCCCAATCCAAGCGCCTCAACCTCCGCACCCGCGTCGCCCGCATCGACTTCACCGTCACCGGCTCCGAGTTCGAGTCCACGCTCACGCTCTATCACGCCTCCGCCGCCATCTTCGGCCTCGCAGAAGCCCGCCGCCGCCTGCGCCTGCACACGCCCTTCTTCCTTCGCTTCACCGCCGGGAACGCCTTCCCGCGCGTCTACTCCACCAACCGCCTCAGCCGCCGCGCCCTGGCGCACACCTACGGTCCGTTCCCATCGCGCGCCGCTGCCGACCGCTACTGCGACGCCGTCCTCGACCTCTTCAAGCTCCGCCGCTGCACCGAAGACCTCGCGCCCTATCCAGAACATCCCGGCTGCGTCTACCAGGAGATGAACAAGTGCCTCGCGCCCTGCAATCAGGCCTGCACGCCCCAGGGTGCAGCCGACTACGCCGCCGAAGCCGCCGCCGTCGAGGCTTTCTTCGCCACTCACGGCGAGTCGCTCCTCGCCCAGCTCACCACAGACCGCGAGCGCGCCTCCGCAGACCTCGACTTCGAGCGCGCCGCCCAACTCCACGCTCACTTCCTGCGCGTCAAATCAGCCGCCGCCCTCGCCGACCCGCTCGTCCAGCCCATCCCGCAACTCCGCGCCGTCATCGTGCAGGGCGCCGCGAACTCCTTGCACTCCGACGATCAACCCGCCGCCATCTTCCTCCTCGCCTCTGGCTGCATCACCGGTCCTGCCCGCCTATCCACCCTCGGCGTCCGCGCCGTCAAGGATCAGGCCTCCGTCGGCACCTCCCTCTTCGCTCAGCCACTGATGCTCCAGGCCGTCCCCCTCGAAGCCCCTTCCAACCGGAACGCTGTTATCCTGAGCGGAGATGCGACGCCCTCTGTCGCATCGCAGTCGAAGGACCCCGATGCTTTCGGCATCACCGATTCCGCCAGCAATGTTCTTCCTCCAATTCCCGCGGCAGCATCGAGCCCCACTCTCAACCCGGAAGACCGCGCCACGCAACTCCTCGCCGATCTCGCAACCCGCGACAAACCACACCCCAAATCAGCCCCACCCGACCTCGCCACGCTCTCCGACCACCTCTCGCTCCTCCGCCGCTGGTACTACCGCCCGGAGAAGCAGCGTACCGGCGAAGTCTTTTTCCCAAAAGCTGAAGGCTCCTTCCCCCGCGAAGACGCGACCGATCAACCCTCCTGGCCGATTCGCCGCATCCTCAACGCCGCCGCTCGCATCTCCCTCGGCGGCCCCAAACCCACGTCCGAATCCCATCGCGATCCGCCGCCAACGCCAGTCGAACCAGTCCACTGATACACTTCCCCCAGCGCACCTTTCACCTCGAACCTCGTACCTCGAACCTTGAACCTGACCCCATGATCGAACTCGCCTTCTCCATCCTCGCCTCCGACTTTGCCCACCTCGCCGATGAAGTAGCCGCAGCCGAGCGCGCCGGTGGCACCATCGTCCACATCGATGTCATGGACGGCCACTTCGTTCCCAACATCACCTTCGGCCCGCCCATGGTCAAGGCGTTGCGCCCCATCACCAAGCTCCCCCTCGACTGTCACCTCATGATCGAGGACCCCGACGACTACATCCCTGCCTTCGCCCAGGCCGGCGCCAACCTCATCTCCGTCCACCAGGAGGTCTGCCGCAACCTGCATCGCACCCTCCAGCACATCGCCGAGCACAACGTCCTGCCCGGCGTCGTCATCAACCCCGCCACGCCTGTCGAGACGCTCATCGAAGTCCTCCCCATGGTCCACTTCGTCCTGGTCATGAGCGTCAATCCCGGCTTCGGCGGACAGAAGTTCCTCCCGCTCGCCGTCGAGAAGATCGCCTTTCTTGCAGCCCTGCGCAAGCAGATGGGCCTCAACTTCCGCATCGAGGTCGATGGCGGCGTCGCTCTCGATACAGTCGCCTCCGTCGTCCAGGCCGGTGCCGACATGCTGGTCGCAGGCTCCGCCGTCTTCGAAAAAGGCCGCACCCAGCAGAACGCAATCGAGCTGTTGCGCGTCGCTCGCGCCGCGGCCCCGGCGGGTTAGCGCAGCGGTCTTTGCGGGTTAGCGCCACGACCCCGGCGTTTTGCCACGGCTTGAACCTTGAGAGATGGCCGAAGGACCACGGTTTCCGCGAAACTGCTCTAGAATAGAGTGCAGCCGCATATCGCCGAGTGCGCGCCCGCCAGAACGTTGCACTACGAGGCAGATGGAGTTCCAAGCATGACGCGAAGCACCACCTCCAGCAGCATCCAGCTCTCCTGCATTCAGGCTCGTTCCCTCTTTCCAGACGTGCGCGTCGCGCTCACGGTGGCTGCGCTTCTGGCGGCATCCATCGGTGTGCGCGCACAGGCCGCGGCTCCAACACAGGACGCCGCCGCCCAGACCGCTGCATCGCCCTCCGCCACGACGCCGCCGGTCGCAACACCGGACGCCGCCGCACCCGCCTCCACTCCGGCGAAGCCAGACATTGCCCTCAGCAACCAGAAGGCCCCCAAGATTCGCAAGCAGAAAGAGGAGAAGGTCGTCGTCTCCAAGGACACCAGGCAAGAGGACAAGAAGGTCAAGAAGGTCAATCCGATTGCAACGCAGGACGCCAAGCTCCCCGACAAGGCGCTCTACGATAAGGCCATGGACGCCGTGAAGCACGGTCGTTACGACGTTGCCCGCCTTGACCTTCAGACTCTGCTCAACACCTATCCCGACTCGCAGTACATGATGCGCGCCAAGCTCGGCGTTGCCGATAGCTGGTTCAAAGAAGGCGGCCCCGCTGCCCTCACCCAGGCCGAGCAGGAGTACACCGACTTCATCACCTTCTTCCCCAACTCGCCCGAGGCCGCCGAGGCCCAGATGCGCGTCGGCGATATCTACTTCCGCCAGATGGACAAGCCCGACCGCGACTACTCCAATATAGTCAAAGCCGAAGCCGCCTATCGCCAGATGCTGCAGCAGTTCCCCGATTCGACGCTGGTGCCTCAGGCAAAACAGCGTCTGCGAGAGGTGCAGGAGACGCTGGCCTCCCGCGAAGCCGATATCGCCGCCTTTTACGCAACCCACGCAAATTGGCCCGCCACCATCGCCCGCTACCAGACCGTCGTCGATACCTATCCGCTCTACAGCCACATGGACGACGTGTTGGTCAACCTGGGCGACGCCTTCGAGACCGAGGCGCGCTTTGTCCGCGCTCTCAAGCTCCCCGAGGCGGGCAAGGCGAGGCTGGAGAAGATCTACGACGACCAGGCCTACGCCGCCTACAGCAAGGTTGTGCTCGAGCACTCCGCCGCGGCGCACGTCGAGGATGCGCGAGACCGCATCGTTGGCATGGGCCTTCCCATTCCAACCCCTACGCCGGAGCAGATTGCAGCCAGTGTCGCTCTGGAGAACAGCCGCGGCCAGTACACCCTCAGCAATCGCGTCGAGTTCTTCGTCCTGCACAAGGCGGACACAGTCCCCGCCGCCACCCTCGGAGAACCTCCACTGGAAGACGTCAAGCCCACATTCGCTCCCACGGTCACCCGCCAGGCCATCGTCGACTTCAACACCTCGATGAATCCCGCGGCCTACGCACCGCGAACCTCTGCGGCGGCTGCCCCGATCGCTCCGTCCGCCACCGGCTCGTCTGCCCCCGTACAGGCTCCAGCCGCCGCCGCGCCGCTCGCATTTCAGGACGTACCCGCCGCCGGCGCTGGCGCATCCAGCGACTCCGCCGCGGTCACCAGCATCACCGAAGCAACCCCCGCATCCGCCTCCAGCGGATCTTCCGTGGGCATCGAGATCGTGCAGCCCTCCTCAGCTTCCCCCGCGCCATCTGTTTCGCCAGCCTCGCCTCCCGTCTTCCCCGGCTCTGAATCCCCCGCGCCCGCAACTGCCGCGCCCGCCAGCGGCTCAGCCCAACAGAACCCGAACGACAATATGGGAGGAATTAAACTCGCCGGCCCGCCCAACGCAACCATTACGGCCCCCGTCGAGAAGCCCGACGCCGCGCCAGACGCCGTCAACGAAGTTACTCCCGGTTCGCGGCCACCCGCGCAGATTGCCCCCGCAGATGGCAAGAAGCCCAAGCCAGCCTTCGACAAAGCCGACGAGTCCTCCAGCAAGCACAAGAAGAAGAAGGGCCTCGCCAAACTCAATCCCTTCTAAAGAGAATTCAGTATAGGAGTACTCGGATTTCAGTCTCTCATCCTGAACATTTCAGTCTGTCGTCCTGAACATTTCAGTCTGTCGTCCTGAACGAAGTGAAGTATCCCCGTATTTTCTTTTGTTTGTTTTCGCGCGCGGGGGTATACCTGAGTTGATTCAGGTTTAGTATTTCAGGTCTCATCTCAAGGAAGGGTTCGGCCTGCCCAATGGCACGCAACCAGCCAATCCGCGGCATCCCGCATGGCTCTGGCGCGCAGTCGTCGGAGATCCCAGACAAACTCTACTTCCGCATCGGCGAGGTCGCCCGCCTCTGCGAGGTCCCCGCATACGTCCTGCGCTTCTGGGAGAGTGAGTTCCCCCAACTGAAGCCCAACAAGGGAGGCACCGGACAGCGCCTCTACCGCCGCCGCGACGTCGAACTCGCCCTGCGCGTCAAGACCCTCCTCAAGGACGAGGGATACACCATCCCCGGCGCGCGCCAGGTGCTCAAGGCAGAGTTCAGGCAGAAGGGCCCGCAGCTCTCCCTCATCGCATCCGATCTCCCCGACACAAAGCAGTTGCGCAATCTGCGCCGCGATCTCGCCGCCCTCGCCACCATGCTCTCCCAGCCCGTCGCCGCCAGAAGCTCCGCCGCGTCCAGGTCCACCCGCAAGCCCGCACCCGCTCCATCCGCTCCCGCGCGCCCATCCGGACGCACTCGCCCCGGCGATCTCCTCTTCCAATCTCTCGCCTCCAAAGACGATGGGAACTAGCTTGACCTCGCAGCCGCATCCAGTCCCACATCCCGCCCCATCCACGCGCATCTCCGGTCGTCACACCGCCGGCTCCGCGGCCAAGCTTCTCATGATCAGCGCCTTTCTCTCCGGCCTGCTCGCCCTCGCCCGCATCAAGATCGTCCTGCACATCTTCGGCGCTGGCGTCGATCAGGACGCTTATCAGGCAGCCTTCACCCTCCCCGACCTCATCAACTACTTCCTCATCGGCGGCGCCGCCTCCATCTCCGTCATCACCATCCTCAACCGCTATCGCGTCTCCGGCGACGACGAGGGCGGCGACCGGGCCCTCTCCGTCATCCTCACCACCATGCTGGTTGTCCTCGGCGCGGGCGTGCTGCTCGGCGAAATCTTCGCGCCGCAATATGTCTGGCTCTTCTTCGGAAACTTTCCCAAAGACCCTGGCGGCGCCGCTCTCTGCATCTCGCTTACCCGCCTCATGCTGCCCGCACAGATATTCTTCTTTGTCGGCAGCGTCATGAGCTCGCGCATGCAGGTGCGCAGAATATTTATCTACCAAGCCTTCACGCCGCTGATCTACAACGCCGGAATCATCCTTGGAGCGCTGTTTCTGCACAAGCAGCTCGGCGTCTACTCGCTGGCCTGGGGCGTCCTCGCCGGTTCCTTCGCCGGCGCTGCGCTGCTGAACTCGCTCGGCGCATTCCGCACCGGCCTGCGCTTCCGTCCCATCGTCGGCTTCCGCGATCCTGCATTCCGCGAGTGGCTGCGGCTCTCTCTGCCGCTCATGATCGGCGTCTCCCTCGTCATGTTCGACGGAATCTTCCTCAAGTTCTTCGCCTCCGCCCAGGTCGGCGGCATCACCCTCATCACCAACGCAAAGAGCCTCTTCAACGCGCCCTTCAACGTCATCGGCCCAGCCGCCGGGGCCGCGTCGCTGCCTTTCTTCGCCTCCCTCTTCCAGCAGCATCGCGCCTACGACTTCTCCGCCTCGGTCGGCCGCTCCGTCTCTCGCCTCTTCGCCGTCGGCATGATCGTCTCCGCCTGGATGATCGCCCTCGCTCCCTGGCTGATGGACCTCCTGCGCGGCGGCAAGTTCAACCGCGCCGACGCCACCGCCATCACGCAGCTCTTCGCCATCCTCGCCATCACGCTCGCCCTCTGGGCGGTGCAGGGTATCTACGCCCGCGCCTTCTACGCCGCCAGCGACACCAAAACCCCCATGATCACAGGCACGCTAATCACCGTCCTCTCCATCCCCATGTACTACGCACTCTTCCACGCCCGCGGCCTCATGGGCCTCGCCATCGCATCCGACATCGGAATCCTCGTCCAGACCGCTTCGCTCGCCATCCTCCTCCATCGCAAGCGCCTGGTCTCACTCGCCCACCTGGAGTTCGGCGAACTCGCCTGCGCCCTCCTCGCCGCGCTCGTCGCATTCGCCGCAACCGCCGCCGCCGCGCACCTCCTCCCGCCCGTCTCCACCCACGCCAAGGACCTCGAGACCATCGCCGCCGCCAGCATCGTCTGGATCGCCGCCGCCGCCCTCACCCTCTTCGCCACCGGCTCCAAACTCCCCGCCCAAATCCTCCGCCGCAAATAGCGCGCCTATGGTGATCCGTATCACATAGCCGGCCCCTCGCAATCCATACAATTCTCTTCGTGTACGCTGGCCGAAATCAACGTCGGCAAGCGATACCGTTTCGCTGGGGTCACCAGCGTGCGCACCCCGTCTCCCACCATTTGGAGGCGCGGCCAACCATGGCGAGTGTCTCCTGGGAAACAATCTGCACGCGAACGGGGAGGACTCATGGGAGCCAGGCTCAAGAAATGCTCTGTCGGCGTAGTCGCGATTGCCATAGCGATGATGGCGGGATGCTCGCAATCGAACCCACCGGCAGGCAACGGTCAGACCGCGGCTGCAACCACGCCCGCGGCCCCGCCCGAACTCGTTACCGGCAAGACCGCCTTTGGGCCCATCTACAAGGCTGCGATGGCTTGGAGCAGCGACGCCCAGATCATACGCCTCTCCCAGAAAGAGGTCCCGGGATTCAAAAATCAAGCGGGCAAAGCGGCCATGTGGGAGGTTGCGGTCGGCTCACCCAGCCTGCACCAGTTCCGCCTTTATACCTACTCTATCGCCACCGCGCTGCCGGAGATTCACAAGGGAACCACAGCCGGCGCTCTCCGCCCCTGGAGCGGTCCGACGCGCGACGCCATGCCCATTGACGTATCCTTCTTCAATACCGATTCGGACGCCGCGTACCAGGTCTCCGCGACCGGCGCAGCGGCCTGGCTGGCTAAAAATCCAGACAAGCCGCTTACCTCGCTTGAACTCGGCAACACCGCCGCCCTGAACACCCCCGTCTAGTATATCGCCTGGGGAGACAAGAAGTCCGGCGGCTACGTCGGTCTGGTAAATGCCGTCAGCGGAACCCCCTACAAGAGCAAATAACGACCGACCGGGTGCCCCACTCATCGCGCTCTATGCGATGGGTGGGATATACAACTCTCGCACCTCGAACCTATCTACGCGTCCTTCGCGTCCACATACTCCTCCCGCCAAGCCGTCTGGATCGCCTCCAGAATCCCCTCGCTCGACTTTGCCGGGTCGCCCACAAAGTTCGGCAACTGCACCACCCACTTGTGCAGATCGGTAAACCGCACCGTGTAGGGATCGGTCTCCGGAAACATCTCCTGCAACTGAATCCCAATCTCCTCCACATCCGTCCAATCCAGTTCGCGTGCCATCCCCATCCCTCCTTGGTCCAGTCTACGGCGAAACTGCTTCGCCCGCCGACGGTTCCATGCGCCGGTAAACCACCGTGAACTTCGGCCTTGCGCCTCTCTCAGCCCCAGCCAGTGCGCCTGCGACCGCGCCCACCGCCCCTAGCTCATAGTCGGCATTCTCATCGGTAATGGCACATCCAACAAGAAACCCCGCCCCTGCATAAAGAACGGTGCGCACCCAGCCTCCCGCCGTCACCCGCATCCTGACCTGATAAACCGTCAACACCTGCCGAGCCGGATAGACGATCCTCTGCCTGCGCTTCCCCACCGGACTGCAGGTCAGTGACTCCTCATCGACGCGCATCACCCAGCACGGCGTCTGGTCGCGGTAATCGCCAGGCTTGAACAGTTGCTCGACCACAACCTTCGTCCCCGGCTTCAACGCCTTCACCGCATCCCAACTCCCAGAGCCGCCCGCTCGCTTGGCATCCTGCGCCTGTGCCACTCCGCTATAAGCCAGTAGAAAGCCCAGGATCAAACCCACAACGTATCGGCGCATTCAACGCTCCCCAGGAGATTCATTCCATCGGAGCAGTCTACTCCACGCCACAGGCTGTCACATCGGCTGCGTTACCCCTGTTCCCTGTCTTTCGCTGTCAATACCATCAACTCTGAAACTAGCTCCCCGGCCCATGCGCCGGCTTGCCTTCCTGCACGTAGTTCCGGTTCCACTTGGGGATCTCGACCACGTACGTCCCCGGCCGCTCGATCACCGCCTGGCAGCCCAGCCGCGAGTTCAGCTCGATGCCCGCCGCCGTCTCCAGCCGGTCCAGTTCCAGGTCCTCGGCCGCGCTGGTTCCCTCCGCCCCCTGCTTCACATGCAGATGGCATGTGGTGCAGGCGCAGACGCCACCGCACGCGTGATCGAGAAATATCCCGTAGTTCTGGGCCACATCGAGGAACGACATCGGCTGCCCGTGGCCCTCGTACGGCAGCGTGTCGAAGGCAAACTCCACCGTCCGGCCCTCGGGCAGAAAGGTGACGCGAACCATCCCCTCGGCGGGCGGATTCAATAGATCGATTTCAGGCGAATCGACAACGCGATCAGACATGTGCCCTCCAAAACCTTAACACCGATTTACACCAACAAGCACCGATCAAAACAAGCACCGATCAAAAGCAAGAACGATTGAGAACAGGAAAGGAAAAGAATCAAAAAAAAAAACAACTGTGAAGCGTGTGCATCCATGCTGATCTTACTCGACACCGATTTGCTCTTAATTCGTATTTGTTCTGGTTCTAAATCGGTTCCATCGGTGTCGATCGGCGTTAAGTTTTTTCCTCGGCCACGGAATCCTCTTCGAACTCGGCCTTGGCGAAGGCGTGCGGCGCGGTGAGGTCTGCGCCCATCCCCTTGCCCGCAGCGCTCATGGTCTGGCCCTTCATCGCGCCCATCACCTCCGAGTCCATCATCAACTCGGCGAAGCGGCGCGTCGCCTTGTCCAGTTGCTCGATGTTATGCCGAATCAGCCTGTAGTCGCTGTCCGCGGCTGAGAGCGTCAGCTCGCGGACGCAGGCTGCGATCTGCGCAAGTTCGTCGGGCGTCATCTGCTGCCACGCCGCGTGGCCAATGCCTTTTTCCACCGCGACCAGGATCGTCTCGGCCTCGCTCCTGGCCTCGATGAGCTGTCGCGCATCGAGGTCCTCCTCGGCGTGGTCGAACGATGCCAGGATCATCGTCTCCACCTGCTCGTCGGTCAGCCCGTAGGTCGGCTTCACCTCGATCTCGGCCGCCTTGCCGCTGCGCTGCTCGCGCGCGCTCACGTGCAGAATGCCGTTGGCGTCGATCAGGAACTTCACCTCGATGCGCGGCAGCCCCGCCACCATCGGCGGAATGCCTTTAAGGTCGAAGCGCGCCAGGCTGCGGCAATCTTTGGCCAGCTCGCGTTCGCCCTGCACCACATGGATCGCCACGTTCGTCTGCCCGTCCACGCCGGTGGTGAAGTGCTGGGTCGCGCTGGCTGGAATCGTCGAGTTGCGCTCGATGATCCGCGCCACCACGCCGCCCAGCGCCTCGATCCCCAGCGACAGCGGCGTCACGTCCAGCAACAGCAGGTCGTCCAGCGCGGAGCCCGCGTTGGCTCCGGCCAGAATCTGCGCCTGCACCGCCGCGCCCAGAGCGACGACCTCGTCGGGGTTCAACTCCGTGTGCGGCTTCTTGCCGCGTGCGCTCAGGCCGAAGAGGTCGTCGACTAGCGCGCGCACCGCCGGAATGCGCGTCGATCCGCCGACCAGCACCACCTCGTCGATCTCCTCGGCTGCGAGGTGCGCGTCCTTCAGTGCCTGCACGCAGGGCCGCGCCGTGCGCAGGATCGTCTGCGAGATCAGTTGCTCGAACTGCGCGCGCGTGATCGTTCGCGTGTACTGCTTGCCATTCGGCAGCAGCACATTGAGCCTCGCCTCATCGACCGTGGAGAGCGCGATCTTCGCCTCGATCACGGCCTGGCGCACGGCCTGCACCAGTTCGCCGCTGGGCGCTGCGTCTCGCTTGATGGCCAGATCGGCGTCGCCCGCAATGTCGTCCAGCGCAATCGCGATCAGCAGATTGTCGATGTCGTCGCCGCCCAGGTGCGTGTCGCCGCCGGTCGAGATCACCTCGAAGATGCCCTCATGCAGCTTCAGAATGGAGATGTCGAATGTTCCGCCGCCGAAGTCGTACACCGCGATCAGCCCGTCGCGCTTCTTGTCCAGCCCGTAGGCCAGTGCGGCCGCCGTCGGTTCGTTCACCAGGCGCAGCACGTCCAGCCCCGCGATGCGCCCCGCGTCCTTGGTCGCCTGCCGCTGCGCGTCGTTGAAGTAGGCGGGGACCGTAATCACGGCCCTGATCACCGGCGCGCCGAAGAAGCGCTCCGCGTTCATCTTCAACTGCAGCAGAATGTATGCCGAAATCTCCGGCGGAGTCAGTTGCAACCCGCCCACCTCGAGCTTCAGCACGTCACCCGGCTGCAAGCCCTCCACCAGCTTGAAGGGGAAGAGCTTCAACTCCTCCTGCACATCCTCGACGCCGCGTCCCATCAGGCGCTTGGCGGAGTAGACCACCCTTGACGCGTCCTTCAGCAGCGTCGCCCGCGCGCCGTTGCCCACCACAAAGCCGTGCTGATCGGCATCGAAGGCCACCACCGACGGCACCAGCCGGTCGCCGTCCTCGCCGGGAATGATCGTCGGCTGGTCGCCCTGCATGAACGCGACCAGCGAGTTGGTCGTCCCCAGGTCGATGCCAACCACTCTCGACGCGGCCATCAATTCGCCCTGCGATGGAGTTGTTTCCGCCATTCCGTCCTGTTGCCTCAAATCTCTCTGCACTTCTGCCAAGTGCTTCTACTCAATTGGATGTGTTTCAGCGGTCGCCGATTCCGCGCCAGTCCCTATTGTCTATTGTCCTACAGACGACTCTGCTGCACACTGAACCGCACGCACAGCCGCGATTCGCCGAGTTCCAGACTCGGCCTGTCGCTTGGAGACAGATGAATTTAGTAGCTGAGAAACTCGTGCGAGCCGCGGCGCAGTCTGACGCCGGCCACTCCGAAGACGATGGCCAGCAGAAAGAGCGCGGCGTTCCAGTAGAACATCGGGCGCACCCAGCCGGGCGAGTAGGTCAGGTCCTGCCCGCTCCACAGGGTCACCAGCGTGGCGACGATGAGGCACTGGAAGCAGAGCACCAGGAAGAGATGGCCGCGCCGCCGCCTGCGGTCGAGGGTCTCGACCTGCTGCGGAGTCAGTGTGCGCTCCTCGATGGGGATCAGGGTGTTGGCCAAGGCTTGCCTCCTGCGTCTGCCGGCTTACGAGGATTAGATCGCAAACCGGGGCGCGAAGATGCAGCCATTGAACTGGAATCTATAGGAAGGCGACGGACTGGATTCCGGCGACGTCGAAGCGCTTGCGGCAGCGGATGTTCTTGCATCCCACCAGGTCGTCGGTGCGCACCATGTAGCTCTGCGCCTTGGCGAAGCGGGCGCGGTCGCGCTCGTCGGCGCCGCGCGGGACCTGTGCCTTCTTGCGGCGGACCAGCCATCCGATCTGGTACTCGCCCGGCTGACCGCAGTGCGGACAGGTCATGGTGTGCGTGCGCTGCTCGGGTTTTTCGTCGAAAAAGTCGCGTTCTTCCATGCTGGAACCCTCCTGGATTGGCTGCCCGCTGGTTCGGCTCGGCAATCCTGGCCGTACTGCTGCAATGAAAAGTATTGCATAATCGGTGCTGCGGCGCAGTGGTTCGTTTGCGCGAGGTCTACGGATGAGCAAGGCGAAGAAGAGGGTCTTCTCGGCAGTCAAGGCAGTCAAGCTGAACGCGCGGGATCGCGTGGGCCCGGTGCCGCCGGAGCGCGTGATCCCCGACCCGAAGCAGAAGGCCGCCGCCAAACCAAAGCACAAGAAGACGCTGGCCGATCTGCTGAGCGGCGGTTCCGAAGGCGACGAAGGGTGAAGCTCGCCGCGATTCTGTAAACTGGTGGGATGAGTCAGCAGCAGTTCGTCCTGATCCTCTTCCAGGTGGTGGTATTGGTGCTGGCGTTCTCGGTACACGAGAGCGCGCACGCCTATGTGGCCATGCGCCTGGGCGACCCCACGGCCTACATGCTGGGGCGCGTTACGCTGAACCCGATGAAGCACCTCGATCCGCTGGGCTCGGTGCTGGTTCCGCTGGTCTCGCTGGTATACGGCGGATGGCTGATCGGCTGGGCCAAGCCCTGCCCGGTGACCACGCGCAACTTCCGCCACATCCGGCGCGACGACATTCTGGTCTCGATGGCAGGGCCGGCCAGCAACCTGGCGATGGCGACCGTTGCGCTGGTGCTGCTGATCGTCTTCAAGCACGCTGCGCCGGGAGGCTTGTTGACCATCGAATCGGCCATGGCGACCGCGAACCGCGTTCCGGTGGATGTTGGCTCGTTTCCCCTGTTTCCCGTGGCGATGCTGCTCTACTACGGCGTGCTGATCAATCTGCTGCTGTTTGTCTTCAATCTGATCCCGATTCCTCCGCTGGACGGCAGCCACGTTCTGCGCCACTTTCTGCCCTACCGGGTGGAGCAGATCTACGACCGGATCGGGATGTACGGCCTGATCCTCCTGTTGCTCTTTGGCGGACATTGGATCGCGAGCTTCTACTATCCGTTGATGGGCGTCTACGACCGGCTGCTGCTGATGTTGTAGTGTGTCCCCCCCTCCCCCTATTGAAGTCTCAAAGTATTCAAAACAAAGAACGAAGTATGGGTACTTCGTGTCCACCCTGCCTGTAAAGTACCCCTTTCAGATGGTTTATCTATAAAATCTTTATAATCAATGAATTACTAGTATCTCCCCGAATGATCCGAGGTTGTGCCAACCCGGATGGTCTTGCGACAGACTTTCCCCTGCTTTAATTATACGGGTTGGAGGGAAACTACTATGCCAACTTTTAAAAAGAATTATGTTGTTTGGTTGGTGGGAGTTAGGGGGAATTTTGTGGGGCGATGGGCTTGACAGGAAAACACGGGTGAGGGGGACTGGGGAAGCAAGGGCAAGGGCGGGGATTTGGGGAGAAAGGCTCGGGCTGTTGGGGCATGCGCGAGTTCGTCGGGGTTCCTTCGACAAGCTCAGGACAGGCTCTTCGCACTGGAAAGACGCGCTCAGGATGACGGCGAAGAACAGGCAAGAGCAAATACGGAGATTCTGGCTGCGCCAGAATGACGAGCAAGAACAGGCAAGGGCAAATGCGGGGGTCCCTCCACTACGCAACGGACGATGAGACCGTCCGTTCGCTCCGGTCGGGATGACGGCAGGGTGGGGAGGGGACGGGAAGGACAGACGAAGAGGCGGCGATCATTTACCCTTGATTGAGAGATATGAGCGAAGAGACAAAACAAACGACGCCGAGGCGCGTACTGAGCGGGATGAGGCCCACGGGCAAGCTGCACCTGGGCAACTACATGGGCGCGCTGAAGAACTGGGTGGAGCTGCAGAACGCGACGAACGAGGACGGCGCGCCGAAGTACGAGTGCTACTTCTTCATCGCCGACTTTCACGCGCTGACGACCGACTACGCCGATACCAGCGAGCTGCCGGCGAACGTAAAGGACGTGTTGCTGGATTTTCTGGCGGCTGGGTTGGATACGAAGCGTTCTACGATCTTTCTACAGAGCGAGGTGCCGGCCCATGCCGAGCTGAGCCTGCTGCTAGGGATGATTACTCCTCTCAGCTGGCTGGAGCGCGTTCCGACGTACAAGGACCAGCAGGAGCAGCTCAAGGAGAAGGACCTGGCAACCTACGGGTTTCTTGGCTACCCGGTGATGATGAGCGCCGACATTCTGGTCTATCAGACGGACTTTGTGCCGGTGGGGCTGGATCAGGCGGCGCACGTCGAGATCACGCGCGAGATTGCGCGTCGGTTCAACTTTCTCTACCCCACAAATCGGGATCAATATAGTCCTTCCAAGATTGTTAAACACGACTCTTCCGGCAAAATCCTATTGTTCGAAATCCCAAGCCCCAAAACCCCAACCGATTCAACACCGGTGTTTGCTATTCAGTTTGATCAGTCTGGGGTAGTTAGGAAAGAGGTAGACAATCCGAAGCAATCTATCGATGTAGTAGGCGTTCTGACGGAGCCGAAGGTGCTGCTGACGCCGAGTCCGAAGCTGCCGGGGACGGATGGGCGAAAGATGTCGAAGAGCTATGGGAATACGATACTGCTGTCGGATGCTGAGGCCGACGTGCGGGCGAAGCTGAAGACGATGGTCACCGATCCGGCGCGGGTGCGGCGGACGGATGTGGGGAATCCCGACGTGTGTCCGGTCTTCGACCTGCACAAGGTTTTTTCGACGGTGGAGACGCAGCAGAATGTGCGCGTGGGATGTACGACCGCGGGGATTGGCTGCATTCAGTGCAAGGGATGGCTGGCGGATGCGGTGGTGAAGGAGCTGGCGCCAATCCAGGAGCGGAGAAGATACTTCGAGGCGCATCCGGATGAGGCGAACGCGATTCTGGACGAGGGCGCGGTACGGGCCAATGCGCGCGCCGAGCAGACGATGCGCGAGGTGCGCACGGCGATGAGGCTGGCGCGGCGATGAGCGACGAGATTCTGAACGACGGAATACCGGTTGAACCGGAGGCGATGGACGTGCCGGTTGAGACTGGCGCGGACGAGGCGATTGAGCCTGTTGGGGAGACGCTGGTGCTGCGGCCGGGGCCGGTGACGCCGGAGATCGATGCGAAGAAGACGAACGCAGCCAAGGATGCGGCGGCGCAGGAAGAGGCCTCGCTCTCGCCGTTCTCGGTGACGGTGGGGCAGGTCTACGACGGGCCGCTGGACCTGTTGCTGGATTTAATTCGCAAACAGAACATCGACATCTACGACATACCGATTGCGCTGATTACGGCGCAGTTTCTGGACTACTGCCACGAGTTGCGGCAGACGGACGTGGATGCGGCGGGCGAGTTCATCTATGTGGCGTCGCTGCTGATCCATATCAAGTCGAAGACGCTGCTTCCGCGCGATCCATCGGATGTGGCAGGCGGGGATTCCGAAGACCCGCGCCGCGAGTTGGTCGAGCGGTTGCTGGAGCACGAGCGCTTCAAGGCCGCCGCGCAGATGCTGATGCAGAAGCAGCAGATCGAAGAGGCGACGTGGTCGAACCCCGGCATGAGATCGTTTCTGCGCGAGGAGACGGGCGGCGAGAGCACGGGCGACGAACAGGAGATCGCGGCCGACACGGTGGACCTGGTGCGCGTCTTTCAGGAGGTGCTGGAGCGGCTGCGCGAGCGGCCCGTGCTGGACGTGGATGAGGAATCGGTGACCGTGGCGCAGATGATCGACTATGTGAAGCGGCGGCTGATGATGGAGGACCGTCCGGTGAGCCTGCGGCGGATGCTGCATACGACACACTCGGAGCGGGCCCTGATCTGCATGTTTCTGGCGATGCTGGAGCTGGTGCGATTGCAGGCCGTGCTGCTGCACCAGCCGCGCGAGCTGGGCGATATTCTGATCAAGAAGGCGGAGGGATTCGACGGGGTGTTTTCCGGTGAGGCGTCGGCGCGGGACGATTGGCGTTAGTTCCGTAGTGCGATATTCGTTTTTCTTTGTGCGATATTCGCCGTTCGTGCCCTGTTGTCCACATCTCGCCGGGCGCGTTCGACGTGTTACTAAACAGTTGATTGATATGTGGTTTATCTTGAGTTTCGATCTGCATTTTTGACCAGCGGCAATTGCCGGGCGATGGAATCTTTCACGGAACTGTAACATTTCTGTAGCGTGAATAGAGTAGTTTTAGTTATGGATCAGCAATTCAAGTAAGGTGATTCATGGCCACGCCAGCCACGCTGCCCCAGCCCTCGATTCTCGAAGAGAAAATACTCGCAGACAATTTAAAGAAGTCATCCACCGGCAAGATCGGCGTGGGTGTGTTCGCGCTGATTCTGGCCGGAGGTTTGATCTATATTACGGCGCAGGTGTGGGGGGACCTTTCGGTCGTCCATACAGTCAGCGTCTTTCCGTATATGCTGCTGGGGCTTGCGCTGCTGATTGCGTTGGGGTTCGAGTTTGTGAACGGATTTCACGATACGGCGAATGCTGTGGCGACGGTGATCTATACCCACTCGCTTGAGCCGCATATTGCGGTGGTCTATTCGGGCATTCTGAACTTCGTCGGCGTGTTGCTGAGTTCGGGGGCGGTGGCCTGGGCGATCGTCTCGCTGCTGCCGGTGGAACTGATTCTGAAGGGCAACTCGGGTTCTGGCTTCGCCATGGTCTTCGCGCTGCTGGTGGCGGCGATCCTGTGGAACCTGGCGACCTGGCACCGCGGGCTGCCGGTGTCGAGCTCGCATACCATGATCGGCTCGATCCTGGGCGTGGGTCTGGCATTTCAGCTGATGAAGGGAACCTCCGGGACCTCGGGCGTGGACTTGGAGCAGGTTAAGAAGGTCATTGCGGCGCTATGCGTCTCGCCGGTGGTGGGGTTTGTCGCGGCCGGGCTGGTTTTTCTGCTGTTCAAGCTGGTGGCCGGGGACCCGCAGCTCTATCAGGCCCCCAAGGGGAGCGCGCCGCCACCGTTCTACATTCGCTGTCTGCTGATTCTGACCTGCGGCGGCGTGAGCTATGCGCACGGCTCCAACGACGGCCAGAAGGGCATGGGCCTGATGATGCTGATCCTGGTGGGTACGGTGCCCACGGCCTACGCGCTGAACCATACCATGGGTGCCAGCCAGGTGCAGGAGTTTGCAGTGGTCTCCACGCAAGTGGCCGGAGTGCTGGACCATTATGTTCAGCCGGGGACGGCGGCGCAGAACGCCGGACCTGAGTTGGAGAACTTTGTCGGCACCAAGAAGTACGAGCCGGGCGTGACGCTGGCGCTCGAAGAGATGGTGCTCGACATCCGCAACGAGACCACGCAGTACGGGACGCTGGAGGGCGTGCCGCAAGGGATGCAGGCCAACGTGCGCAACCAGATGTACCTGACCAGCGAGACGCTGCGGTTGATGGCCAAGAGCGGCGGCCCGCAGATGACGGTGGCGGACAAAAAGATTGTTGCGAACTACACGGGCTACCTGGACAAGTCTACGAAGTTCATTCCCACCTGGGTGAAGGTTGCGGTGGCCCTGGCGCTGGGGCTGGGCACGATGATCGGCTGGAAGCGCATCGTGGTGACGGTGGGCGAGAGGATCGGCAAGCAGCGCATGACGTATGCGCAGGGGGCCTCGGCGCAACTGGTTGCCATGGCGACGATCCTTGCGGCGGGCACATACGGCCTTCCGGTGTCCACAACCCATGTGCTCAGTTCGAGCGTGGCCGGGACGATGACGGCCAATCGCAGCGGGTTGCAGGGGACCACCCTGCGCAACATCGCGGCGGCGTGGGTCTTCACGCTGCCGGCGGCGGCGCTGCTGTCGGGCATGCTCTTCTGGATGTTCAACGCGCTGGCGAGGTAGAGGGTTTGAAGGCAAAGACCTAACCTGGATCCACATCGGAAACACACCGGTTTGCGTGCAGAAAGACGCGGGGAATCAACCAGAGCCATTGGATGGCGCGCACAAGCTGAAAACAGGCGGAGGGGAAGGTGGAAAGCAAAGTGCGCTTCCCACTTTTCCACCGCCTCGACTACGACGATTTTGGCTAGTTCGCGCTGCGGCCGGGATGACGGCGAGAACAAACAACGACGTAAAGCAGGCAAAAGCGAAATGCGGGGGTCCCTCCACTGCGGCGGCAAAAAGAGCCGCCTCCGGTCGGGATGACGGCGAGTGGAGGTTGGGCGAGGCTAGAGGGTGGGGTGGTGGTGGTGAAGGATCTGCTCGACGACGGAGTGGATCTGGATGAGAGGCCAGGGGGTGGCGATGGTCTGGGGCTGGGACTGCGCGGGTAGGTGGACCAGGAGTGCGGGGCGCGGGTCGAAGAGGCTGCGGGAGGAAACTTCGTCCTCCGCGGTCCAGGCGGGCAGACCTCGCCAGATGGCGGTGCGCCAGCCGTGGTCTCCCTGGACGATGAGCGTGGTCTGGTTCCAGCGGGGCGAGGACTGGAGGGTGGCGAGGATCTGGCCGAGGACGCGGTCGGTGAGGGCGAGATTGTCGAGGTAGGAGCTGCCGCATTGGTTGGTGAAGCCGTTCTGGGCGCGGCTCCAGAGGTTGGGGCTGTGCGGGATGGCGAGATGGAGGAAGACGAAGTCGGCCTGATCGGCACCGAGAAGTTGGAGGGCGTGCTGCTGGAGGTCGGACTCGGTCTGGCGGCGCAGGCCGAGATCGAAGGCGCAGAGGTCGCGGTCGGCACGGGCGGGGGAGATGAGTTCGACGGCGAGTTGATGGAGCGGGGAACTGATGTTGGCGGCGAGCGTGGCGCTCTGCGACATGGGGCCGTCCTGCATGTCGTGGTCGGTCCAGTAGCAGTCCTGAATGTCTGGGGCGTAGGCGGAGCAGTAGGGGTTGTACCATCCGACGGCGGCGGTGCGCCATCCGGATTGCACGGCGTCGCCGAAGACGGAGCTGGGACCGTCGATGAGCTGGCGGCCGGAACCGTCGGCGTGATGGACCCAGAGGCGGTTGTGGAAGGTGTAACGGATGCCGTCGACGAGGCGGCTGGTGAGCAGCGAGGGGAGGACATTGACGGTGTGAATGCCGATGGACTGGGTGTTGGTGAAGAGCGTGCTCTGGGCGCGGAGGGCGTCGAAGTTGGGAAGAGCGAGGTTGGGGGCGCGGTGCTCGAAGAGCTGGTCGTAGGAGAGCTCGTCGAAGACGATCCAGACCAGGAGGGGATGCTGGCGCGGGGGCTGGGGGGTGGCGGCGGGCTGGTTCCATGCGGCGGCGATCTGGTTGGGCGCGGGCTTCCATGCGGCGACCCAGAGGAGCTGCGCGATGCTGGCGAGGGCAAAGAGGGCGAGGGCGGAGGTGACAAAACTGCCGGTGCGCAGGAGGCGGCGATACCACTTGTCGAAGCGCAGGAGGAGCAGAAGAACGATGGCGGTCCAGAGGACGAGGAAGAGCGCGACCAGGCCTTCGATGAGATCGAACGAATTGATGGACTGGGTGCGTTGCAGGAGATAGGGCGGGAGGACGATGGCGAGCAGCAGACGCAGCCAGGGGTAGAAGCGGGTGCGCGCGAATGCGGTGAGGAGGAGGAAGAAGAGGAGGGCCAGGACGAGGAGGTCGGCGATATGCGCATAGCAGACCTGGGTGAGGGGGAACGGGGTGTGCATGCGGACGTCCGCGCCGCCAGCGAGCAGGTCGCCGTAGTTGGTTACGAGGATGAGCGAGGCGAGGCCGAGCGATTGGCAGAGCTTCTTCAGCATTCTTCGATCTTATCGGAGGGGATTTTTTCTGGTTCGATTCTCTCGAAGAGGAGGAGGATGCGGCCGTTCGCGAGGGGCTGACGGTCGATCAGGTGGAAGCGACCGGCGCAGGCAGCGGTGAGGTCGGCTTCGGAGAGGGAGCCGTAGAGGTCGTCGCGGCCGCGCAGGAGGCTCTGGAACATGGGGTCGGCGACGGGAACCCACTCGATGACGAGATGGCGGCGGGTGAGGCGATGGCAGAGGGCGAGAATTTCAGGCAGAGGGATCTGTTCCATCAGGAGCAGGTGATGGATGACCGCGAGCATGAGGACGAGGTCGAATTGGGCCTCGAGGCGTGGCAGCAGGGCGAGGGATTCGGCGTTGCGCCAGCCAACGGCGGGAGTGGGGCGGGCAAGGTCGGCGTGGATGGTGAGGATGGAAAGATTGCGCTGGCGGGCCATGCGGAAGAGACGGTCGGCTGCGGCCTGGTCGCGCTCCAGGGCGACGACTTCCGCACCGAGCGAGGCAGCCAGCGCGCTGAAGTCGCCGGTGTTGGCGCCGATGTCGAGGACGCGGGCTGGCTGCGTGGTTTCGAGGACGCGGCGCACCCAATCGAGCTTCTGCTGGGATTGCTCGGGAGTGTAGTGGGTGAGGGTCCGCGGGTAGTCGCTCCAGTTGGAGCGGGCGGAATGCGGCGTGGCGCGGAGGGTGAGGCGGCGGAGGTCCTTCAGGGTGCGGCGAAGGATGTGGGTGGCGAGTTCAGGATCGTGCGAGCGGGATTTTTTCGGTGGCGCATCTTTTTTTAATGGCGCGGCGGCTTGCTTGCGGCGATCGAGCAGGGTGGGGAGGGTAATGGGCCAGAGCGCGGCGCGGGAGAGTCGATGACGCCAAGGGAGAGCGGCGAAGCAGTCGGCGGGCTCGTAGCCGTCGCGGCGGAAGAGGCTGAGGGATAGCGGCCAATGGAGGAGGCGGTCCATCAGTAAGGGCAGAAGGAAGGTGCGGACGTACTGCGCGTAGGCCAGCCAGATGGAGGGGTTGGGATCGCGGCTGGCGGGATCGCGGCGGTCTGGATTGCGGCGTGCGGGATTGCGGCGTGCTGGATTTCTGCGCTCGAAGGAGAGGATGTCGACGAAGATGGGACGGGGGCCGATGAAGAGGATGTTGAGCGGGGTGGCGTCCTTGAGGATCCAGCCGGCGGCGATGGCCTCTTCGCAGAGGTTGAGGGTGAGGTCGGCTGCCGCGAGCCATTGCGAAGAGGTCCACTCCCACGGGTAGGTGGGGATGGGAATTCTAGGGTGGCGAAGGATGAGCTGCGGGTCGGAGTCGTCGATTGCGGCGGCGATGAGGTCGCCACGCTGCTGCATGGCCTGGTAGAGGGGAGAGTCGATAAAGTCGAGCACATCGGCGCGCGCAGAAGGGGCGATGCTGCGGACGGCCTGGTCGCCTTCAAAGCGGAGCGAACCTGCGGGATCGCGGAAGGTGGCGCGGGGCGACGCAGCGGTCATGCGATTTTGCGGGACTCAGCAGACTCGGCCGCGACCGGCAAAGCCACGGTTACAGCCGAGTCTTTGTGCGCGAAAAATGAGCGGATACGGCGGCGAATGACATAGACGTAGGCCGCGCCCACCGAGGCGATTGTCTGGAGAGCGATGAGGCCGGTGCCGGGATCGACGTATCCCCAGGCGCGGCGGTCGGTGGCCACGAGCAGGCAAAAAGTCATCAATACTGCAAGCGAAACGGAGATCAGTCGCTTCATAAGAGCCTTTCTCTGATTTGACTCTGGTTGAAAGGCCGCTTTAGTGGACTAGAAGCGGCGAAGGATGTCCTGTGGAATATCGCCTTGTACGAGCCTTGTTTCTAAGAAACACCGGTTGGCGAAGATAGTTGCTCGCGAACGAAGATTTTGAGATTCGTTCCGGGAGATGCTTACTGATAGGAGAGACGCCGTGTCTGTGGCGGAAGATGCAGCTTCGAGGCGCCCCCCTGACACCGGGCGGCGGGATGAGGCACGCTTCTGACGTTTAAAACTCATGCGCAGCGGTTTTCAAGGGAAGAAGACCAGGCAGACTTCTCTTGGCCCGCTAATATGCGGGCGTTGGGGGCGGGCTAGAATAGGGCGCATGGAACCGACCGAGATGCAGGAGTTTTCCAAGCAGATGAAGGAGGGTGGAGAGGAGTCGCTGACGAAGATTTCGCTGGCGATCTCGATCCTGGCGGTGCTGGTGGCGATGGTGACGGTGCTGGGGCATCGCAGCCACACGGAGGCGGTGCTGATGCAGGCGCGCGCGGGCGACCAGTGGAACCTGTATGAGGCGAAGAAGATTCGCCAGGACAGCCTGTTGGTGGTGATCGACCAGATGGCCTTGCAGCCAACGGTGGACGCGAAGGCGACGGCGGCGAAGCTGGCCGAGTACAAGGCGCACATCGCGAAGTGGAACGACGATCTGAAAGAGGAGCAGAACACGGCTCTGGAGTTCGAGCACGAGGTGGATAGGGCGGAGCGGCAGGCGGAACACTTCGACCTGGGCGAGGCGCTGCTGCAGATCTCGGTGGTGCTGTCTTCGATTACGCTGTTTACGCGGCGGCGGAGTTTTTTTGTGGGTGGATTGGGGTTGGGCGTGGCGGGCGTGGCGATTGCGGCATCGGCGTGGCTGGTGCGGTGAGGGAAGTGCGGCGCGGCGAATACCCACTCATAGCGAGAGACAAGGGCGCGATGAATGAGGCATCCCGGCGGTTCTTCGGTCTGGTATCTTGGATGAGTTATGGAACCTGTAGCCAAGAGACGCCTACTCACGCCACCAGTCGACTCGAAAGAGCCGGGAAGCCTGGCGCTCGATAACTACGTCATCCACGAATTGTTCCTTCGCGAGGACTTCCCGCAGTACTTCACCGAGGAAGAACGGACGTTTGACGCGATTGTCGAGGCTGCGCGAAAGCAGCGCGAGGCGGATCAGCCTGAGCCGGGGGGCGCCGACCGTGCCTAAAGATTTCGATAGGGCGTGTGCGAAAGGGCAACCGAGCCGAGCCTCAATTTCGCCTGATTGCTTAGAAAGTTGACAGAGCGCGATGCCAACTTTTGATTCTTACTGGGTCCGACGATGATTTGAGAGATCACGTCATTGTGTTGTTCGTCATGGATCTTCAGCCGATAGTGAGGCACGATGCAGTTCGACGTTATCCGAGTTGAGAATGCGGAGTCTTCCCAAGAAATGGGTTGCGAGATTGCCCTCCACTCGCGCTCCTCAGCAAATGACGGGTGTTTGAAACAAGGCGCAACGCTACAAATCTTGTAGAGCAGCGGGCCCGAGAGCTCTGCACGAAACCTCTCTACTGTGCAGTCCTCTTGTCCGTACTTCTGGGTGTACTCGATCGCAAACTCTTCCATCATGTGTTTTGCAATCGCAAACTGAAAACTCTCATCGTATGTGCATTTGACTAAGCGAAATCCCTGTTTTTCCAAGATACCGCTGAGGATCGCTGTCCTCATTGCGATGGAATATCCGCCATCAGGAGGGCAATATGCTCTCCATTGGCTGAGTAGATCGCCGTACTCGCTTAGGGAAAAGACGCATACGTTCACCCCTGAAATCTGGTTCAGACTGTCTTTCGCGGCTGAGAGTGCCGTCTGGGCGGACGGAGATTGTTCTTTTGCGACTGAGTCAATGGCTTTCCGAAAGAGGTCAAGCGCGTGCTGGAACTCTCTCTCATCGTTGAGATAGTGGATAACGGTGGCCCAAACCTCGCCGGTCGAAACGACTCCGGCTAAGCCACTCGGCGATGTGTAATGCCAAAGGGCGGGCGGTGAACATAATTCAAAATAGCTGCTCATCTGCGATTGACTCAGGGCAATCAGGTTCTTACTTCGGCTTCGACTAGTTCAAGAGTTTTTTTTAGGGCTCGGTTTTTATAGCTGGCGGCGATGAAGTCGCGGAAGATGGGGTGGGGCTCGAGCGGCTTGGACTTGAACTCGGGGTGGAACTGGCAGGCGAGGAAGAAGGGGTGGGTGGGGACCTCGACGATCTCGACGTAGGTCGAGTCGGGGGTGGTCCCGGTGAGGCGGAGGCCGGCGCCGGTGAGGATGGGTTCGTACTCTCGGTTGAACTCGTAGCGATGGCGGTGGCGCTCGGAGATTTCGGTGGCGCCGTAGGCCGAAGCTGCGAGCGAGCCGGGTTCGAGATGGCAGGCCCAGGCACCCAGGCGCATGGTGCCGCCCATCTCTTCGACGCCGGTGAGCTCGCGGAGTTTATAGATGATGCGGTGGGGCGTGGCGGGATCGAATTCGCCGGAGTTGGCACCGGCGAGGCCGGCGACGTTGCGCGCGTACTCGATGCAGGCGAGCTGCATTCCGAGGCAGATGCCGAAGAAGGGCGTGGCGGACTCGCGGGCATAGCGGATGGCGTTCAACATGCCTTCGATGCCACGCTTGCCGAAGCCTCCGGGGACGAGGATGCCGTCGAAGCCGCTGAGTTGGCTCTCGTAGTTGCGATTCGGCTTGGCGGGTGCGTCGCCGATGGGCTCGTCGTGGGTTTCGAGACCCTCGGCCTCGATCCATGTGACCTTGAGATTGAGGTTGCGGGCGAGCGCGCCGTGGACGAGGGCCTCCTTGAGGGATTTGTAGCTGTCCTCGTACTCGACGTACTTGCCGACGATGGCGATGGAGACCTCGTCCTGCGGGTTGTAGGCTCGGCGGACGATCTCCTGCCAGCGGGTGAGGTCGGGGGCCTTGGCATCGATGCGGAGGTGCTCGAGGACGAGGGTGTCGACGTCCTCGGCGGCAAGTGTTAGGGGAAGTTCGTAGATGCTGGCGACATCGCGCGCGGCAATGACGGCACGCTCCTGCACGTTGCAGAAGAGGGCGATCTTGGCGCGCATCTCGTGGGGGACGGCGCGGTCGGAGCGGCACAGCAGGATGTCGGGCTGGATTCCGATGGAGAGCATCTCCTTGACGGAGTGCTGTGTGGGCTTGGTCTTGAGTTCCTGCGCGGCGGCGATCCATGGGATGAGGGTGACGTGGATGAAGAGGGTGTTGTCGCGGCCGAGGTCCTGGCGCATCTGGCGGATGGCTTCGAGGAAGGGGAGAGACTCGATGTCGCCGACGGTGCCACCGATCTCGACCAGCAGGACCTCGCAATCGGCGGCGACCTTGCGCATGGCGTTTTTTATTTCGTTGGTGACGTGGGGGATGACCTGGACCGTCTTGCCGAGGTAGTCCCCGCGTCGCTCCTTGGTGATGATCTGCTCGTAGATGCGGCCGGTGGTGAGGTTGTTGTCGCGCGAGAGCTTGGCGTGAGTGAAACGCTCGTAGTGGCCGAGGTCGAGGTCGGTCTCGGCTCCATCGTCGGTGACGAAGACCTCGCCGTGCTGGAAGGGAGACATGGTTCCAGGGTCCACGTTGAGGTAGGGGTCGAACTTCATCATGTTGATCTTGATGCCGCGCGCCTCCAGCAGACAGCCGATGGAGGCCGCCGAGAGCCCTTTGCCGAGCGATGACACAACTCCGCCAGTTACAAAGATGTATTTTGCTGACATCTGTGCCTCCGAATATTTTGTTGTTTGGATTGGCCGCGCGTGTGGGGCACGAACAAGTATCGCAGGAATGAGGGGCGGGGGCAATGGGGGAGAGGTACGAGGTACCAGGTTCGAGGTTCGAGGGGAGGGGCGATGCAATTTCTCCCTCGCAACGAAGCGGTGCGTGGGGTAAGATCGCGTGCATGGCGGCGGCGGGAAAGTTCGAAAGACGGTGGATCGACGCGCAGGAGTGGGCGCTGGGGTTTATGCATGGCCTGTGGATTGGGTTGAGGCAAGAGCCGTGGGCGCGGATGAGGCGTGGACCGGCGACGGCGGCCCACCTGGCTACGGGACTGGCCGGCGAGCGGGCGGCATACTTCGAGCTGAAGCGGCGCGGACTCAAGGTGGTGGCGCGGCGCTGGAGCAACGCGCGGATGCTAGGCGACTTGGACCTGATCGGGTGGGACGGGGATCTGCTCTGCTTTGTCGAGGTGAAGACGCGGACGGCGCGGGACCTGAGTCCGGCAGAGTCTGCCGTGGATGAGGAGAAACGCGTGATGGTGCGCAACCTTGCGAGGGCCTACCTGCGGACCATGCCGGAGACGGGGAGGGCGACGATTCGTGTGCGCTTCGATGTGGTGTCGGTGTATTCGATGGGCGGGGCCAGCGAGTTTGAGGTCTTCCAGAATGCCTTCGGGTGGCAGTGACGGCATTGCCCTTGCGGGCACTTCGGGAGCGTCTTCGGTGTCTAATGGAGGGGGATTTATGTACGGAGGATTGATGCGATGACGCTGCTGAATGCACCGGAGTTTGACGAGCGAAAGGAAAACCGGAGACGCAACATCTGGGTGGGGTCTGGGATATTTGTCGCGGTGATGGTGGTGCTGACGGTCGCGGGCTTTCTGCTGGGGCACGGATGGCTCTTCACCAACCTGCCGGCGGAACACAGGATGAATGTGTTTCTGTCGGCGGTCGAGGTGGGGGACTATCCCAAGGCGTATGGGATCTTCAACAACGATGCCGAGTGGCAGCAGCATTCGCAGCGGTACGCCGATTACAGCTTGCAGCGGTTCACCGAAGACTTTACGACGGAGAGCGAGTGGAAGGGGCCGGTCACGTCGTTCCATGTGGACTTCTCGAAGCGCGACTCGACCGGGACGGTGGTTGCGGCAACCATCAACGGGACAACCAACCTGACGTTGAAGATTCAGCGTTCGGATGGGACGATGGCGTTCTTTCCGTATGAGTTGACGCGGGGATTTTGAGGGCGGCTGCGCTTCTACTCTGCGGCGGCGGTGGCGTCGCGGCGAATGGATTGCAGCTCGGGCAGGATGCGGCCAAGGGCTGCGGGCGGTGCGTCGGGCGTGCCAAGCGCGAAGTAGGCGTCGCGGAAGAGCGGGAAGAGGCGGTCGTAGCGCGCGGCCTCGGTGGGTTCGGGAAGAAATGTCTTGAAGGGCGGGCAGAGGGCGTTCTGCGCAGCCTCGATGGTGGGGAAATCGCCGGCGGCCAGAAAGGCGATGATGACCGAGCCGAGTGAGGTGACATCGCCCTCGGGGACGAGGACGGGCTTGCGCAGGACGTTGGCGTAGATCTGGTTCAGCTTGGCGTTCTTCTTGGGGATTCCGCCGCCGTTGATGACGCGGCGGATGGGCGCGCCGTTCTCCTCCATGCGGTTGAAGATGACGCGGGTGTGCAGGGCGGAGCCTTCGATGGCGGCGAAGAGTTCGTCGGCTGGGGTGTGGTGGAGGTTCCAGCCGAAGGTGACGCCGCCGAGGGCGGGGTTGACCAGGACGGTGCGGTCGCCGTTGTCCCAGGTGAGGCGGAGGAGGCCGGTCTGGCCGGCCTTGAGGTGCGCGCCTCCCTCGGTGAGTGCGGCGACGGTGGTCCCGGCGCGCCGGGCGATGGCGGCGAAGACATCGCCGACGGCGGACATTCCCGCCTCGATGCCGACCTGCGCGGGATCGACCGAGCCCGGGACTACGCCGCAGACGCCGGGGACCAGCGTCTGTTTATCGCTGAGGCCGATGATGCAGGTGGAGGTGCCGATGACGTTGACCACGTCGCCCAGGCGGATGTTGGCTCCGATGGCGTCCCAGTGCGCGTCGAATGCGCCGGTGGGAATGGGGATTCCGGGGGTGAGGCCGAGGGCTTCCGCCCACTTTGCGGAGAGGTGGCCGGCGATCTTGTCGGAGGTGTTGTAGTGGCCGGTGATCTTGTCGCGGACGCCGGCGAGCAGCGGGTCGATAGATATTAAGAACTCTTCTGGCGGCAGGCCTCCCCAGCGCGGGTTCCACATCCATTTGTGGCCCATGGCGCAGATGCTGCGGGGGATTTGGTTGGGATCGGTGACGCCGCAGAGGGTTGCGGCGACCATGTCGCAGTGCTCCAGCGCGGTGACGAATTTGGGGCGCAGATCGGGATTGTGGCGCAGCCAATGGAGCAGCTTCGACCAGCCCCACTCCGACGAGTAGACACCGCCGCACCAGTCGATTCCCTCGAAGCCGGTGCCTCCCTGGAAGGCGTGTGCGGCGCGGGTGATCTCGGCGGCCTCGGCTGCCGCCCGGTGGTCGCACCAGAGGTAGTACTCGCCCAGCGGGACAAGATTTTCGCCGACGACGATGACGCTGGAGCCGGTGGTATCGAGCGCGATGGACTTGATCTCATGGCCGTCGATGCCGCTGACGCGGACTGCCTCGTGCATGGCGCGGGTGAGGGCGGACATCTGGTCGTCGTGCGACTGCGTCTTGAGCTGCGGATCGGTGGGAGAGCTGTGCAGCGGGTACTCGGCGACGGCCGAGCCGAGCTTGCCACGGACTTTATCGAAGATGGAGATGCGTACGCTTAATGTGCCGAAATCGACCCCTGCCACTACACTCACGGATGTTTCTCCCTTGTGCATTTTCGGGTGAAAGTGCTGCTTCCGCATTCTAGCTGAGAGGCGAAGCATGGGGCGCGCGCTGAGACAACCCATGTCTCAGAACCGAGACATGGGCACCAGCGGGGACGCCGGTTCTGCAAACCCACCAGCAATGCTGGCGGGAACCGCGGTTGCAGTGAGCCGCAATGAATGGGGCTAAACTGCGTTCGTCAGACCGCCCCCGATGGAGTTGAAGGCATTGTCGATTTTATTCGAGAGCCCATGAAGGCTGAGGATGGCGGCCAGACCAATCAACGCGGCGACCGCGGCGTACTCGATCAGATCCTGACCTGACTCGTCTCGAAGCAGATGCTTCATGGATGAGTAGACAGCCGTCCATCGCGGTTTCATGATCCTTGTGTCCGAATAATGCTTTGACTGAGATGACATGTGCCCACTACTGACAGTGTCGACCGATCTCGATTGAATATCTATAACACTTTGGGGTCATACCAGACGAAGAATGGGATATGTGTCTCGGAACCCGCCGAGCCGCTAGCTGTACTTGAGCCAGCGGAGGAGTTCGGGCAGGCTGGGGCGTTTGCCGTACATCAGGACGCCAACGCGGTAGATGCGGCTGGAGACCCAGACGATGGCGTAGATGGAGGCCGAGGTGAGCGCGATAGAGGCGAAGACGGTCCAGTGGCTGGGATGGCCGAGAGAGACGCGCAGGTACATCAGCAGCGGGGTGAAGGGCGGGATGAGGGCGAGGACGCGGGCCATGGTACTGTCGGGGTATGTGAGGATGCTCTTCAGGGTGACGAAGCAGACGACCAGGGGAAGGACGAGGAACAAGTTGAGCTGCTGCAACTCGTGCTCGGAGTTGGTCATGGCCCCGAGGGCGGCGGCGATGGAGGAGTAGAACGCGTAGCCGAGGATGAAGTAGACGAAGAAGTAGACGATCTGCGCGGCGGTGAGAGCGACGTGGATGCCCTGGCCGCCGAGATTGGCGGCGATGGAACTGGCGGAGAGGAGCAGGGCGGCGGTGAGCCAGATGCCGACCTGGGTGATGCCGACAGAGCCAACGCCGAGGATCTTTCCGGCCATCATCTCCTCTGGGCGGATGGTGGCGAGCATGACCTCGAAGATGCGCGAAGTCTTCTCCTCGATGATGGAGCGGGCGACGTTCATGCCGTAGAGCGCGATGACCATGTACATGAGGACGAAGAGGAGAGTGATGCTGACCTCGGCGGATTCGCGGTCGTCGCGGTCCGGGGCGTGGGCGGTGAGGATGTCGACGGGCTGGAGCATGGTGTCGGCGTCGGAGGCGACGATGCCACGGTGGGCAAGCTGCTCTCGCATGAGGACAGTGCCGAGGGCGGCGGCCAACTGGCTTCGCAGGGTGTTTTGTTCGCTTGACCTTGGAGTAAAGGCAAAGGTGGGACGGTCTGACTGTGCCTTGGCGGGAGTGGGCGCGGGAGTGGGCGCGGGAGCGATCCAGAGGTAGCCGTCGAGGTCGCCGGAATCAAGTTCCTGGTCGAGGATGGCTTGCGTGGCTTGCGCACTCTGGGGCTCGATGTCCATGGCGTCTACGGTGAATTGGGGCTGTTTGGCTGAACGCGGGCGCGTTTCCTGCTCCTGTTGCAACTCGGACTGCAGGTCGAGGGCGAGTTGGGGATCGGAGCTGACGATGGCGATGTGTGTTCCGGGTTCCGATTTTGAGCTGACGAAGGCGCTGCCGAATAGCAATGCACCCATGATGAGCGGGATCATGACGGTGGTAATGAGGAACCCGCGTGTGCGGACGCGCTCGACGTACTCGCGGCGGGCGATGAGCCAGACATTATGCATCGAGGCCGCCTTTGCTGGGTTGGTCGAGCTGGGCCATGGAGAGATCGTGGCCATTATCGTGGCCATTCCTGACGGGCGATGTCTCCTGGACCTTTTCGATGAAGATCTCTTCCAGAGTGGGTTCCATCACCTCGAAGCGCGAGACGCGGGCGTGTGCGATGGCCTGTGCCAGCAGGGACTGGGCGTCTTCGGCCAGGGTTGCGGAGGGGCGGAGCTTGATCTCGACGGTGCCGTTGTAGCGTTTGACGTGTTCGATGCTGGGATGATTGAGAAAGCTGTCGTCGCCTTCGAAGTGGATGAGGACGCGGTTGCGCGGATAGATGGATTTGATCTCGCGCATGGAGCCGGAGAGGACGAGGCGGCCGCGATGGATGAGTGCGATGTTGTTGCAGAACTTCTCCACCTGGTCCATGCGGTGGGTGGAGAAGAGGACGGCCTTGCCGATGCTGCAGAGGTCGACCAGGGTGCTCATCAGCAGGAATGAGTTGACCGGGTCGAGGCCGCTGAAGGGCTCGTCCATGAGGATGAGGTCTGGATCGTGCAGCAAGGCGGCGATGAACTGGATCTTCTGCTGCATGCCCTTGGAGAGGTCTTCGGTCTTCTTGGGGATGGCCTCGACGATATCGAGCCTCTCGCACCAGAGGCTTGCGCGGCGGGAGGCCACGGAGGCGCTGAGCCCGTGCAACTGGCCGAGGAAGACGAGCTGGTCCAGCACGTTCATCTTCTTGTAGAGGCCGCGCTCCTCCGGCAGGTAGCCGACGCGCGGGAGCGCAGAGCGGGTGAAGGGCTGGTCGAAGAGCGAGACCGAGCCGGAGTCGGGCACGGTGATGCCGATCATCATGCGGATGGAGCTGGTCTTGCCCGAGCCGTTGGGGCCGAGCAGGCCGAACATCGTTCCCGGCTCGATGGTGAAGGAGAGATCATCCACCGCGACCTTGGTGTCGTAGACCTTGCGGATGTTGCGCAACTGAACGATAGGCATGGGCGACCGAGGGAGAGGAGCAAAGGATTAGTCTAGCAGCGCTTGGCGGGGCGGAGTGAAGCAAGATGGTAACCCGGCGGGTCAATTTGAAGGGAAGGATTGAAGTTACCGAAAACGCGACTTCACGGGCAGTTCAATCGCAAGCGCGGATTGAGCGTCGCCGCAATCACTTGAAAGGCACCTCGCTCGCTTACAAACGATTCAGTTCCGGTTACCGGGGCCGTGAATCATCGTCGCGCCGTATCATGGGCACTCTTTTGGCATTTGCGGTGTCTAAGAATTAAGTCACACTCAGTTATCTAGTGTCGAGGTAGCGATGCTGCGTCCGAACGTGCTTCTCGCGATCCTTGTTGTTCTCCCGGCTAGTCTATTGGCCTGTCAGGCTTGGACTTCCGGTCCTGGGAGTGTTCTTCAACATTCGCCCGGCGCGGCAGTAGAGTCAACCCCGATTTCGCTAGCACTGGAATTGGATCGAGCCATCCTTATCCTGAAGCGAGGACTAAAGGAAGATTGGGGAACTCGTGATCAATATCTCACCGCATTTGAGAGGACGCCAAGCACAGACCATACGGGTCGACCAGTGGCTGATGCAAAGAAATACGTCGAGTGTGCGATCGGCGCACATCTTCGAACTCATCAGTTGTGGGATGAGGGTCCCCCCATTGAAGTTGAGGTACACCGTACGATAGTCGAGTTCACGAAACGGCGAAACGAAGCAGAACAGGGAAAAGCCGCCGAGATTCCGCCACCTTGCGCCGCCCCAGCGCCACGAAAAGTTACAGTCTCCGCTGGCGTGGCCACGGCCATGCTAAAGACCAAGATCGCTCCCGTCTATCAGGCCGAGGCACTCAAGGACCATGTCTCCGGTATGGTCGTTCTTCTTGCCACTATTAGTACCGAGGGCAGGGTGGAAGCGCTCGCAGTTATCAGCGGACCCGCATCGCTGCGGCAAGCCGTGCTGGATGCCGTTCGCCAATGGACCTACCGCCCGTACCTGCTGGACAACAAGCCGGTCCAAGTCGAGACCACCATCAACATTGTCTTCCCACCGAATCGCTAGCCGTGTGATCGGAAACCGGAAACTATCTGGCCCCAGATGGACCAGGCCGCTCGGTTGTAATGCATGCAATACGGGGTTTTCGCCAACATCGTTTGCCTAGACTTTAAACGGACAGCCCGCCTGGTAACTGGGCCGGGTTTACAGCGCGGCGGGGGATTCGCTACACTTAAAGGGTTCCAGTGGCCCGGTGATTCATCTGGCCTCAGTGTGTTCCTCATCGCCGGCAACGCCAATCCATAGAAAATTGGCTTCGCGTATCGTTCTCTGCCGATGGGCCGCACCCGATGCCTGGGCGGCTCGATGTGGACACGCCATCTCAACCTCGCTGACAGGCGACCAACCGCAGTACCGACCGACGGCAGATGCCGGGTCGAAGGAGACTCCACCATGCGTCACCGCAATGCAGGATTCAAGTTAGGCCGCAACACCAGCCACCGCCGCGCCATGCTGCGCAACCTCGTCACGTCGATCATCCTGATGGACCGCGTGGAAACCACCATCACCAAGTGCAAGGCCACCCAGCCACTGGTGGAGAAGATGATTACGCTGGGCAAGCTGGGCACGGTTCATGCGCGGCGGCAGGCGCTGAGCTACATGATGACGCCGGAGAGTGTGGACCGGCTGTTCAACGTGGTGGCGCCGCGCTATGGCGACCGCAACGGCGGATACACGCGCATCACGCGCAGCTACGTTCGCCAGGGCGATGCCGCAGAGATGGCGTATATCGAGCTGCTGGGCGCGGAACAGGAACTCGACGCCAAGCGCGAGAAACGCGAGGCGGCCCGCACCAAGAAGCGCGAAGAGATCGCCAAGCAGATGGAAGAGCAGAATCCTCCGGAGGCTGGCGAGGCTCCCGCGGCAAAGGATGAACCCAAAGCCGAGGAGTAATCGGCAGGCTGTCGATACAGGTTTGATTCACAGGAGTGCCCAGGTCTCGATTGCGAGGCTTGGGCATTTTTGCTATTGGAAGCGGTTCAACGAGTGGTCCGTTGGCTTCGCCAATTTTCGAACTTCTTGTCGGTCTGTTCACTGGCAACGACCTCGCCGCGGTCGAGTTGGGCGAGGCTGTGCTTCAGGCGCGTGATCTGCGCCTCGGAGAACTCGGGCGGGGCGAGGGTGTCGCTGAGGGCGGCGCGGAGTTCGGCGGCGGTGAGACCGGAGATGCGCAGGGACTTCGTGCGGCTGGCGGCCCCGGTGAGCAGGATGACGCGGGCGCGCGGGATGTGAAGTTCGGCGGCGAGGAAGGCGATGAGGGCCTGGTTGGCGCGGCCATCGGTGGGCGGGGTGGTGAGTGAGACCTTGAGCGCGCCGTCGTGGATGCCGATGATGGCGTTGCGCCGCGCTCCGGGATGCACGCGGACGGGGAGGGTGCAGCCGTCAGGGATGTCGCGGATTGCGAGGGGAGTGGTCACGATGTTAGTGGATTGTCACTGAGTTCAATCTGTCAGGCCATACTTGCGGCCAATCTCATCCAAGCTGATATGCTTGCCGGGATTCTTCAGGCGTTCGGTTGCGAGCGCGATGTCTTCGATCTCTTCGAGACGCGAGCGGACGGCTTCGCGAAGAAAAACATCGCGGCTTTCTCCGGTATGTTGCATACCCAACTCGATCAGGCTCTCAAGTTCATCGGGAATTTGGAGAGTGGCCATAAGATCCTCTTCTTCAAGATAGGTCGGGCTTTCATCCCTCTCTGGGCTGACTTTCCGTCCTCGTTTCTGTTACTGGATGTGTACCGGCCAGAGTTTCTCTATGGTTGAGTAGACATCTGCCAAAATAAATTTTTCGCGACCGATTCCATTCTTGAGTTTCTTCGGAAAGGTCGCCATTGATTCATAGCTTGGTAGCACCACAAATTCGACGTCAGAAAATTCAAAATGGAAGTCATGTGGGACACGCCATTCGCGTTCGTGTGTGTAGTCCACAATAGTCTTCAACTTCATTTTTGCCTTCGATACATCGGAAGCGTATTCAGGATTGAACGGTGTAATAAAGGCATAGAGATTCGGATCGAAGCCCTTCCATGCGGGATGCACTGTCGAAACAAAATCGTGTTGCGCATCGTAAAGATCACTCCGTAGGTAAATTGCTGGCCCACCGTCACTATCGAACAAAAGACTCTTTTTGAAGCCAACACCGAATTTCGAGTACTGTTTGGTGTGGGCCAGTATCGACCCCCAAGTACATTCAGTGAACGCAACTGCTGGCTTCTTGGTCCAAGGCATCGTCGTTGCTCTTATTGTTTTTGTTGTAAGGATCGAAATTAATTTGTCGTGTGCTGACCCAGTGATGGGCGGTAACCCACCAACAGTTTTTCCAGGTTTGATTGTCGGTTGGTGTGTCTTGGTGAAGTGTCCAACATACTCAGAGAAATCAGGTCTGCCTAGATTTGTCATGGCGTGAATGATACTCCAACATGATTTGAGATTACTCAGCGTCCGTGGTCTTCGAGGAATTTTTCGGCTTCGAGGGCGGCCATGCATCCTGTTCCGGCGGCGGTGATGGCCTGGCGGTAGCGGCGGTCCTGGATGTCTCCGCAGGCGAAGACGCCGGGGACGTCTCTGCCGTTGCGGGTGACGAAGACGTTGCCGTGAGTGAGGATGTATCCGTCGGGGTCGAGGTCGAGCTGGCCGTGGAAGGGCTTTGCGTTGGGCGTGTGGCCGATGCCGAGGAACATGAAGGAGACGGGGAGTTCCGTGCGCTCGCCGGTCTTGACGTTGCGCAGGCGGAGGCCGCGGACCTCTTTCTGCTCGACGCCGAGGACCTCTTCGACGACCGTGCTGGAGAGGAGCTGGATGCTGGGATGGGCCGTGGCGCGCTCCATCATGATGCGGCTGGCGCGGAAGCGGTCGGTGCGATTGATGAGCGTGACCTTGGTGGCGAAGCGGGTGAGGAAGAGCGCCTCTTCCATGGCGGAGTCGCCGCCGCCGATGACGGCGATCTCCTTGCCGGAGGCGAAGAATCCGTCGCAGGTGGCGCAGGAGCTGACGCCGTGGCCGATGAGCGCCTGCTCGGAGGGCAGGCTGAGCCAACGGGCCGAAGCGCCAGAGGCGATGATGAGCGTGCGGGTGTGGATGGGTTCCTTGCCGGGGCCGAGATCGAGGACATAGGGGTGCTTGCTGAGGTCGGCGGAGACCAGCTCGGTCATCTGGAGTTCGGCACCGAAGCGCGCGGCCTGCTGCTTCATGTTTTCGATCAGCTCGGGGCCCTGCACGCCCTCGGGCCAGCCGGGGAAGTTCTCCACCAGCGTGGTGATGGAGAGTTGTCCACCGGGTTCGTGGCCTTCGAGAACGAGCGGCTTGAGGTTGGCGCGAGCGGCATAGATGGCGGCGGTGAGGCCGGCGCAGCCGGAGCCGAGGATGACAGTGTCGCGGGTTGATGTGTCGGACATGATAGGGAACTCGATTCTGGAGCAGTAATCCTAAGGGTGTAGATCTATGCGCTACGAACGAAATACGGGGATTCTTCCCCTTCACTGCGTTCGAGGGTCAGAATGACAATTCATTTTTATATGGAAAGGCTCAAACTGCGTTGGGCTTCGTGGATGGTGGCTACATCTTGCCGGAGCCGATGTCGGCGGCCTGGGCGGCGGGGTTGTCGGCGTCGAGGAAGGTAGCGATGGCGGAGTCGAGCTTGCCCTGGGCGGCGAGGATGAACTCGATGGCGTCGCGTCCGGCGCCCTGGCCGCCGGGGTTGGGGGTGATGTAGTGGGCCTCGGCCTTGGCCTGGGGGCGGGCGTTGGCGGTGGCGATGGCCAGGCCGCAGGCGCGCATGACGGGCAGATCGACCACGTCGTCGCCGACGAAGGCCAGCTCGGCGAGGGTGCATCCGGCCTTGGCGACGATCTCCTCGGCGGCGGCGAGCTTGTGCGACTGGCCCTGGTATATGAACTCGAGCTTGAGGTCGCTGGCGCGCAGGGCGACGGTGGCGGATTCGCGCTTGGTGATGAGACCGACACGCAGGCCGCCGAGACGGGCAAGCGTGATGCCGAGGCCGTCGTGGGCGGTGAAGCCCTTGAATTCGAGGCCGTGCTGACGGCCATCGAGGCCGGTCTGGGGAAGGAAGTAGAGCTGTCCGTCGGTGAGGACACCATCGACGTCGAAGAGCAGGACTTGAATGCGGCGGGCGCGGTCTTCCGCGGATATGGTCATGATTAAGAATGATACCTTGACGGGCGGCGGAGTTCCATCGCTCCGGTATTGGGTCAGATTGGCGGCACAACGTTCTCGCATCCCTTGATCGCATCGCGATCAAGGGATGCGAGTTTTGAAATAGAGAGCGATCTTCGGCATGGCTGAGGCCATGCCCTTCCGATCAATCTGAAATTCTCGCGTTGAACCGTGCCTTTCGGATCAAGCGGTATCTGTTAGCGCCATCGGCCTGGGTGCCAGACGTGGCCGCCGCGCTCGGCACGCCACTCACCGGGAACCCAGACGGCTCCACGATGCGGCGGACGGCGGTATTCGCCGGGAACCCAGACGTAGCCATGGCCATCCCAGCGGTGATAGCCGGGAACCCAGACCCAGTCGCGATGCACGGGTTGTGGCTCGGGGATGACTTCGACGGGACGCGGGGGCGGTGGGCCGATGCGGATCACGATCTGCGCGTTGGCCACGCCGACGGTGAGAAAGAGAGCGCAGGCCGCGGTGAGGAGCTGTTTCTTCATTGTTTTCGTATCTCCTTGAACTGCTCCTGATTAGGACGCGGATTCGGGGAGGAAAGTTGTTGTGGCGCAGAGGAGAACTTGAGGGGCGGTTCTTCGCTATTTGTGGAGGGCCGGTACAACGTTATTTATTGCAGATGGATCAAACCCTATAGAGGTATCAATTTTATGCGTACTATTACATCGTTTGCGTTGGCCGCGGTTGCAGGAATCGCTATGGCGGCGGCGCCCATGGCACAGGCCCAGATCAGTCTCAGCATCGGAGTCGAGCCCGCGTGTCCTTATGGTTACTACGACTACGCGCCATACCGCTGTAGTCCTTACGGCTACTACGGTCCGCAGTACTTCAATGGCGGGGCGTTCATCGGGGTGGGGCCGTGGTTCCATGGCGCGAACGAGTTTCATGGCACAGTGAACAACCGCCTCGACCCGAAGCATGGATACAAGGGCGCGATGCCGAATGTTGGCGATAAAGCGGCTCCGCCGGCCAAAGCGCGCGCCTTCAAGGGCAACGAAGAGCGCGATGGACGCGGCAACGTCACCGGCGGCAAGGGCAACAAACGGTAGGGCAGATGTCTCCACTGGATTGATCGGCGACGGATGATAGTTTAGCGGAAGAGGCCCGGCGGAATGCAGGGCCTCTTCGTTTGTCTTGAGTTATCTTTGCCGAAAGCGATGCTGGAGAGGAAACTGGGCGGGTTGAGGGGAGTCCATCCCCCTTCGCTAGCTTCCCAACTGGAAGATGACCGTGATGGTGGTCTGCACATCGGTGGGCTCGCCGTTGAGCAGGAACGGTTGGTAGCGCGCGGCCTCGACTGCGGTGAGCGCCGCGGTGCGCAGCATCTGTGGGCCGCTGATGGCGTGAAGGCTCTCGATTCTCCCGGCCTTCGAGATTACGGCCTCCATCACGACGGCCCCTTGAACCTGCGCCGCGCGCGCGATGGCCGGATATACCGGCTGGATCGGCGTCAGGAGCATTCCTTTTGAAACGCCGGAGGAGATGCGCAGCGGGGCGATTGGCCGGGCGCGCTCCACAACTACTCCCGGCCCGGTTGCGCCGCCGATTCCGATGAGGCTTGCGATGCCAAGCGTACTGGGGCCTGCCCCGGTCATTCGCAGGTTCGGATCGATCGCCGGCGCAGGGCCATCCGTCAGGCTGCCGGGCCGCAGCCAGACGGTGGTTCCCGTGGAGGCTGAGGCCGCCGCACTCGCCGCGGGAGTGCCGATCGCGGTGGAAGAGGCGGTGGATGCCGTTCGCTGCACCTGCTCCACGATAGGCTTCTGAAGCAACGGCAGAGACAGATGGAGTGCATCGAGCATTGTGGGGAGGGCCTGCGGCCGCAGCAGAGGAATTGCGATCGGCAGGCCTGCCAGCGCACATTGGAAGGTGATGGAACCCAGCGTGGTCCATTGCTGAGTTCGCGTGATGACCAGTCCGCGTGACTCGATGAGAGATCCTTCAAACATAAGGCACCTCCGAAGAACCGGATGTGCGCATCTGCGAGGAATGCGTACTAATCCCTTAGACACCGCGCAGGGGGAAAGGTTCCCGCGCGAACTGCAGCGGATGAGCGATGATGGATCAGCCATGGAATCCGCCGCCAAGCCGATGCCGCAGCGAGTTTTGTCGGTCGATGTGCTGCGTGGGTTGACCATCGCGTTGATGATCCTGGTGAACGATCCGGGAGATTGGGGCCATGTGTATGCACAGCTCGATCACGCGGCCTGGAACGGGTTTACGCTGACCGACCTGGTGTTTCCCAACTTTCTATTTCTGGTTGGCGCGTCGATCGTCTTTTCGCTGGAAGGCCGCATTGCGCGAGGCGAATCGCGGCGCACGCTGGCCGGACACATGCTGCGGCGGGCGCCCACGCTGTTTGCCATCAAGATGTTTTTGACGGCGTTTCCCCACTTTCACTGGACTCACCTGAGACTCTATGGAGTGCTGACGCGGATTGCGGTCTGCTATCTGGCGGTGGGGCTGATCTGCCTGGCGACGCGGCGGGCACGCGCGCTGGCCGCGATTGCCGCCGGGCTGCTGGTGGGCTACTGGGCGCTGATGCGATTCGTTCCCGTGCCGGGCTTTGGCGTGCCGACGCACGCGATGCCGATTCTCGATCCGGACCGCAATCTTGCGGCATGGATCGACCGAGGGTTTACGGCGTTTACGCAGCGGACGATCCACACCGGAAGCCTCTACAACCACACGCACGACCCCGAGGGTTTGATGAGCACGCTGCCCGCGATTGCTACTACGCTGATTGGCGCGGTGGCTGGTTTGTGGATGCGGCGCGTCGGACGCACAAAAGAGCATCGCACATTGGGGTGCATCACTCGCGCCCGCTGCCTGGTTGGACTGGTTCTCGCCGGGCTTGCTGGTCTGGCTGCGGGGCTGGCGTGGAATCCGTGGTTCCCGATCAATAAAAACCTGTGGACCAGCTCGTATGTTCTCTACGCGGCGGGCTGGTCGCTGGCGCTGCTTGGGCTGTGCTATTGGCTGGTCGACATTCGGCGGATGAACGAAAGGCCGGCGGGGAAGGGTCTGCTGTGGCCCTGGCTGGTCTTCGGGTCGAATGCGATTGCGGCGTTTGTGCTGTCCAACTTTCTGGTGGAGACGATGCTGTGGATCAAGGTGCCCGCGGGTGCGATGGTTGGGACAGCGACCGGTCCAGCAGCGGTCAACGCTGTGGCACCGGCGAGCTTCATCAGCGCGTGGCTGTGGGTCTATCAGCATGGGTTCGCGCGCGGGCAATCCACGGAGGTCACATCGCTGGCGTTTGCGCTGGCGTTCACGGCTCTGTGCTTCGTTCCCAACTGGATTCTGTGGCGCAGGAAGATTTTTCTGAAGATTTGATGATTTAAGTTCGACCCGAACTTAAGCTCGACCCGTTACCATGGAAGACGCCTCGGCTGGTCCGAGGCTGGAGCGCGCACGTGGCCTATACCGATCTACGCGACTGGATCGAACAACTCGACCAGGCAGGCGAACTGAAGCGGATACCTGAGGTGGTGAGCCCGTATCTGGAGATGGCTGAGATCGCCGACCGCGCGGCCAAGATGGGCAAGGGGACGGCCAAGGCAGGCGGGAGCGCCCGCGGCCCTGGTGGTCCAGCCCTGCTGTTTGAGAACGTCACGGGGTTTCCTGGGGCGAAGGTGTTGATGAACCAGTTTGGCTCCGAGCGGCGCATGAGGCTGGCGCTGGAGGTGGACTCGCTGGACGAGATTGCGGGTCGCATCCGCTCGTTGATTCATCCCGAGACCCCGGCCACGCTGATGGACAAGCTGAAGTTGCTGCCGAAGCTGGCGGAGGTGGGGAACTTCTTTCCGAAAGTGATCTCCGCGAAAGACGCGGCGTGCAAGCAGGTGATCCATCGCACGGTGGAGGATGGCGGGCAGGGGATCGACCTGCGGAAGCTGCCGGTGCTGACGACCTGGCCTGAAGACGGCGGGCCGTTCATCACGCTGCCGTGTGTCGTCACGCGCGATCCGAAGTCCGGCAAGCGCAACGTGGGCATGTACCGCATGCAGGTGTACGACGGGCAGACCACGGGGATGCACTGGCAGCGGCAGAAGAACGCGGCGGAACAACTGCGCGACCGGCTCAGAATGGCTGTCTCCGAAGATTTGGGTGCCCCATCCATCGCAGCTTCATCGCGATGGGTGGGAGACGCATCTGCGCGCGTGGAGTTGATGGCGCAGACGGCTGGCGGAACTACTGCTGCGGAGAATGCTGCGGCGATTCCGGCTACTACACTGAGCAAGATTAATGCTGGGCGGATGGAGGTTGCAGTGGCGATCGGGACCGATCCGGCGACGACGTTTTCGGCGATTGTGCCCGCGCCGCCCGATGTCGAGGAGTACCTGATCGCTGGATTTTTGCGCGGCAAGCCAGTGGAACTGGTGCAGTGCGAGACGGTGGACCTACAGGTGCCGGCGCACGCGGAGTACGTGCTGGAGGGGTATGTGAATCTCGGCGAGCTGCGCACGGAGGGGCCGTTCGGCGACCACACGGGCTTCTACACCATGGCGGACGAGTACCCCGTCTTCCACGTTACCTGCATGACGCACCGCAACGATCCGATCTACGCGGCGACGGTGGTGGGCAAGCCGCCGATGGAGGATGCCTGGATGGGCAAGGCGGTGGAGCGCATCTTTCTGCCGCTGATGCAACTGACGCTGCCGGAGATCGTGGACGTGTGCTTGCCGCCCGAGGCTGTGTTTCACAACCTGATGATTGTCGCGATCAAGAAGTCTTACGCGGGGCACGCGCGCAAGGTGATGCATGGCATCTGGGCGATGGGGCAGGCGATGTTCACCAAGTGCATCGTGGTGGTGGATGAGGACTGCAATGTACAGAACCTGGCTGAGGTGACGCTGAGGGTGGCCAACAACATCGACCCGGAGCGCGACATTCAGTTCACGCTGGGGCCGGTGGACACGCTCGACCACGCCAGCCGGATGCCCAACTACGGATCGAAGATGGGGATCGACGCGACGCGCAAGTGGGCGGCGGAAGGATTTACGCGTCCATGGCCGCAGATGCTGAAGATGGAGCCGTCCGTGGTTGCGCGGATCGACTCCATCTGGAAGAAGCTGGGGATCGAATGAGTGGCACGCGATACGAGCTTGCCCATTGGGAAGGATTCATTCATACTTAAGGTATGAAATTCCAGTCCAAGGTCGGCGAGCGTGGCCAGGTTGTCATCCCGAAGGCGATCCGCGACAATCTTGGCCTGGACAAGAACACCGCCCTGGAGTTTGAACTCAAGGGCGCAACCGTCACTCTGCGGGCCAAGCGCGATCTGGGAAACTTCGATCTGGCGATGAAGAAGTATGCCGGGTCCCTTCGCGAGAGCTTTCTGGCAAGCGGTTATAAGTCTGTTGACGAATACATCGACGACATTCGCGGTCGAGAGCCTGGAACGCACGATTGACGACTACAGCTCTGGACACCAACATCGTTCTGGACATTCTGACTGGAACGCCATCCGAGGTTGCACAGAGCGAGGCAGCTCTGAAGTCTGCCCAGCTTGCGGGCACTCTGTCGATTTCGATCATCGTATACGCGGAGGTTGCTTCGAACTTCCCGTCCAGATCCAGAGCAGACGATTTCTTCCGATTATTGAACTGCAAGATCGAACCGGTTGAGCAAGCGACAGCGTATCTGGCGGCCCAATTCTTCTGGCAGGACAGATTGCGTGGAGGCAGCCGCACACGAATTCTGCCGGACTTTCTGATTGCCGCACATGCGCAACTGAACGCCGACCGCATCCTGACTCGCGACAAGCGATTCTTCAGCGACACCTTTCCCAGGCTGAAGGCGGTAAGTCCTGCAGACTTGGTATAGCTTCAGCCAACGCCGTTCTACGCCTTCATGGAGCCGGAAGGGGAGATGAGGTAGAAGGTGACGCTGCCCGCGGTGGTGCGGCGGTGCGGCGTGCCGCGCGGGATGGTGAGCATGTCGCCTTTGTTCAGGGTCACCTTGGTTGCGCCGTCGGAGGCTGGGGCGAGCTGTTCGCCGGGCTTGGTGGTGCGCGCGTTCTTCAGCGTTCCGCCGACCTCGTAGACGGTGCTGCCGTCGATGATCTGAAGGATGTGGTCGCGGCCCTCGTGCTGCTCGAAATCAGTCGCGCTGTGGTTTACCTCGGTCGTCATCACGATGGCGCAGGTAAATCCCGCTGAGGCGGCGGCGACCAGGTTGTTATTGCCCCCCTTGGCGGCGAGCGCCTTGGCGTCGTCGGCGAGTTGCTGGGCGGTGAAGACCTGAAATTGCACGGCGCTCTGCGCGGGTGCGGGGGCCTGCGCGGCGAAGAGCAGTTTGTCGGTGAGGGCGATGCTGGCAGCAGCGGCTACAGGAGCCGTGCGCAGGAAGTTGCGGCGAGATGTGTTCTTGGCCATGCGTGGAAGTGAATCACATCCGGGCATGTTCTGCCAAGAGGCATTGCTAAATGCCCTCCAAAGCAGCACGATTTGCACTCGACCTGGCTTGCCGCGCGGATTTCAGCCTGCGGCGGCTCCGTCGTATACTCAAGCCATGTCCGTTGTGAAAAATGCCGCTGCGATTGCCAAGGGGATGAGCATCACCCTGGGGCAGATCTTCCAGCCGACCGAGGTGGAGAACTATCCCGACGGCAAGGGGCCGATGCGGGGCGCGCAGTTTCAGGAGCGCTTCCGCGGCAAGCACCAGTTGCAGCGCGACGAGAACGGCCTGGAGAAGTGCGTGGCTTGCTATCTGTGCGCGGCCGCCTGCCCGGCCAACTGCATCTACATCGAGGCGGCGGATAACACCGAGGAAAAGCGCATCTCGTCGTCCGAGCGATACGCGAAGGTGTACAACATCGACTACAACCGGTGCATCTTCTGCGGCTACTGCGTGGAGGCCTGCCCGACCGACGCCATTACGCATGGGCATGGCTTCGAGCTGGCTTCGCTGAACGCGACTTCGCTGGTGATGCGCAAGGAAGACCTGCTGGTTCCCGCGCACGGCCTGCCCGACGCGGTTGCGTCGGACAAGGATGAGGCAGAGATTCTCGCCTGAGCCTGCGCGCTGACGGCGATTCGCGCGGGAGAGATTAGAGCATTTTCGGAATTGCTGTAAACCAAAAATGAATTGTCATTCTGAGCGAAGCGAAGAATCCCCGCATTTTGCTCGTAGAGCGACACTCTACGCCATTGGTGAAAATGCTTTAGGAAATTGACGGGAGATGGCTGCGATAATGGAGGTGTGAAGACCGCACCCAAGCCGCCGTTGCCGCCGCTGCAGGACGCGCTCGACCGCATCACCGGGAACACGCGCGCGCTGGTGCAGGCCGACCGGCTGGCCGTCTCCGAGCAGGCAAGCGAAGAGCTTTTTGAATCGGGGATTGAAGATCGCATTCTGCGCGTGGGCGCGCCGATGCCGGAGTTCACGCTGCCCGACGCGCTGACCGGCAAGGCTGTCTGCTCCGCCGATCTGCTGGCGCTGGGGCCGCTGGTGGTCAAGTTCTTTCGCGGGCGGTGGTGTCCCTACTGCGTCACCGAGCTGGAACGCTGGCGCGATCTGCACGACGAGGTGCGCGCGATGGGCGCGTTCCTGGTGGCCATCTCGCCGCAGACGCCGCGCCAGAACGACTTCACGCTGCAACAGCACGGGCTGCCGTTCCCGATTCTTTCGGACGCGGGGGCCGCGCTTGCCGAACGATTCGGCATTGCCTACACCGTGCCGGAGGAGCATCGCCGCTACTACGAGGGGATTCTGGTCAACATTCCGTTTGTCAACTCCGGCGGCACCTATGCGAATGCGAGCGAAGAGAGCTGGCGTCTGCCGCTGCCCGCCGTCTTCGTCGTAGGGCAGGACGGGACGATTGCGTTCAGCGAGGGCTACGCCGACTTCCGCGTGCGGCCCGAGCCAAGTGATGCGATGGACGCGCTGGCGGCTCTCGTTCCTTCATCCCACCCATCGCGATAACACCGCGATGAATAGGGCAACCGGCGACTGGCAGGATGATGTGAAGAAGTCCCTAGCGATGAAAAAACCCGTGTCATGCTGGCCCAAAGAGCAGTAGCATGTATTGCATGATTACTCCTATACTTGCGCTCGCTCTGTTGGCTGCCCAGACTCCAGCCAATGAACTTCAGGTTGTGAACGAGGAAACCTTCACTCAGCTCAATGACCATCCTTACTACTTCATCTCTAGCATTACGATCAAGGCCATTCTCCCGGATGGTTCCCACGCGGTTTTGGACTGTGATGTGAAGGAGAAAAGCTGTACCGAAGTCCAATCGCTTCCGCCAGAAAAGTTACCTCCTAAAGAGCAATCATGCAAGGAAAACACAAGTAAGGAGTTTGGCTATGTCCACACCTGCACATACACGAACGTCGGAACCTTTGAATTCAAACGGAGCGGAGACAAGATAACAATCATCCATCGAAACGGTAAAACGACCTTGCGAGTGACCAGTTCTTGGTAGGGGGATTAGTTCATGGCAGACGATGAAAGGTAAAATCGGAAGGACTCTAGTGGAGGCCGTTATGCGCAGCACGAAGATGAGAAGGTCAAGAACCGGTGAGGACGCATTTGAAGACGAGCTAAAAGCTTTGCACCATGGGCTACAATTTGCACCTTATCGCATGTCTGGTGATCACATTTCGACGCGCATGGAGCTACTTCTAGTTGCCGAGCGATATGTCGACGAACTGAATAAAGTCCGGAAATATGCCTGTCCCCTCAGCACAAATATGCTCCTCAGTTCGATTCTAGAAGCGGTTCTTCTCGTTCTCATATTGGAAGACTCAGTTCAGGCTGCTAAGACGAGGATTTGGATCAGGGCCGCAGAAGAGGCTGCGCTTGGAAGAAGAAAGTATTCAAAACCGGAAATCCCAACACTTACCTTGTCGGAGATAATTCAGATTGCCGACGACCTCAAACTGCTCAGAACATCTGGTGTACAGCAAAAGGTAGATCTCTTGCTCCTGCGAGATATGCTGCCCACATCGCTCAGAGAGCACATCTCGACCAGCAGCTGGGATGCCAAGAGAAATCACGAAATAATGCACAATCTGCGGAGTGTCCGAAACGCCGTTCATCCTATGGAGATGATCAGCAAAGACGCTGGACGCGATTACGATGAATTTGCAGTAGCAATTTGGATGGGACTCAGGGTTCTCCTTTTACTGAACACGATGCTGGGTATTAAATCAGCATTGCAAACTGGGGAATAATCTCTAATCTGATCGAAGAGCCGGACTCGCCGGGCTATGCTGGCTAACAAAAAAGCGCGGTCTTTCATCGCTATTTGCTGGCGCGGCAGGCGGGTGGCCCAGGTCTGAAATAGCTCAATGAAAGCGGGTGCCCCATGTCTCGCTTTCGTGACATGGGTTTCGGCAGCGGCATCCCACTCCACCCCTCCGAAAAATACTTTCGGGGATTTGCTCAGCAAAACAGCGTGTCAAGCCCCAAAGTGACTCATCTCCATGAAACAGAACGAGATAGACTTGGCATGTTAGTTATCCCAAGTTGTTATACTTAAAGTAGGGGGAAATCTACGCAGAGTGCAAAGCTACGCCAGCGCGGAGACAAGCGAATCCAGCAAATCTTCGCACTATAATCCGTTTTTTTTCTTATGTTTACCTGTAACTCGTCTTGAATGACGTCTTTGCAGACGAATCCCTGCATCCTCTTGATTTTGGCTATTTTAGCGGAGGGGGGGGAGGGGGGGGTACCTCCCGACAGATGGCCCACTTACTGCTTGCTGGCGCGGTAACGGCGGATGAGGCTGGTGGTTGAGGTGTCGTGCTGCATGGCGGGCTCGGTGGGGCTCTCCAGTTCGGCGAGGATCTTTGTGGCGAGGACCTTGCCGAGTTCCACGCCCCACTGGTCGAAGCAGTCGATGTTCCAGATGGTGCCTTGCGTGAAAACCGCGTGCTCGTAGAGGGCGACGAGCTGGCCGAGGACTGCGGGGGTGAGCGCGTCGGCGAGGATGGTGTTCGACGGGCGATTGCCCTCGAAGACGCGGTGTGGGACGAGCCATTCGGGCGTGCCCTCGGCGCGGACCTGCTCGGCGGATTTGCCGAAGGCGAGCGCCTCGGCCTGCGCGAAGACGTTGGCCATGAGCATGTCGTGGTGGCGGCCGAGCGGGTTGAGCGACTTTGCGAAGCCAATGAAATCGCAGGGAATGAGGCGCGTGCCTTGGTGGATGAGTTGATAGAAGGAGTGCTGGCCGTTGGTTCCCGGCTCGCCCCAGAAGACGGGGCCGGTCTGGGTGGCGACGGGCGTGCCGTCGAGCGTTACATGCTTGCCGTTCGACTCCATGGTGAGCTGCTGGAGGTAGGCGGGGAAGCGCTTGAGGTACTGCTCGTAGGGCAGCACGGCGATGGTCTGCGCGTCGAAGAAGTCGGTGTACCAGAGGGTGAGCAGGCCGAGCAGGACGGGAAGGTTCTTTTCGAAGGGAGCAGTCCGGAAGTGAACGTCCATGGCGTGGAAGCCGGAGAGCAGGTCGCGGAAGTTCTCCGGGCCGATGGCGATCATCGTCGAGAGGCCGATGGCGGAGTCCATCGAGTAGCGACCGCCGACCCAGTCCCAGAAGCCAAACATATTTTCGGTGTCGATGCCGAAGCTGGCGACTTTTTCCGCGTTGGTGGAGATGGCGACGAAGTGTTTGGCGACGGCGGACGGATCGCCGCCCAGGCCGGAGAGCGACCAGGCGCGCGCGGAGTTGGCGTTGGTCATCGTCTCCTGCGTGGTGAAGGTCTTGGAGGCGACGAGGAAGAGCGTCTCGTCGGGGCTGAGGTCGCGGACGGCCTCGGCGAAGTCGGTGCCATCTACGTTCGACACAAACCGGAAGGTGAGATTGCGCTGGCTGTAGTGTTTGAGCGCCTCGTAGGCCATGACGGGGCCGAGGTCCGAGCCGCCGATGCCGATGTTGACGACGTTGCGGATGGGCTTGCCGGTGTGGCCCTTCCACTCGCCGGAACGGATGCGTTCGGCAAAGGAGGCCATCTTGTCGAGCACTGCGTGGACCGCGGGCACAACGTCTTCGCCATCGGCAAAGATCTGCTCACCCTTGGGCGCGCGCAATGCGACGTGCAGGACAGCGCGGTTCTCCGTGAGGTTGATCTTGTCGCCGCGAAACATGGCTTCGATTTTGGCGCGCAGGCCGGACTCCTCGGCGAGCGCAACCAGCAAGCGCAGCGTCTCGCCGGTGACGCGGTTCTTGGAGTAGTCGAGGAAGATGCCGTCTGCTTCGGCGGTGAAGCGCTGGCCGCGAGCGGGGTCTTCGGCGAAGAGGTCGCGCAGATGCTTTGTGCCGATCGAGGAAAAGTGGCTTTGCAGCGCCTTCCATGCAGGGCGTTGGTTGAGCGGCAGGCGGGTGGAGTCTTTAGGGTTCATAGGCGTCAATTTTCTCACAGCACTTTCTCACAGCGAGGAGATTGGCCTGAGCAACGACGAAAGTTCTTCAGGTCTGTTTGGTTGGATGCACTTTCAGCCTTTCTGTAGCAATCTTGCAGCGGGGAGTCTGTGCGTTTATCGTATAGACAGTCCGGCTATCGCACTTTTGAACATTGAGCCAGTTCGCTCCCGGATTCAGGTTGGGCCACGGCACACCCGGCGATCCAATTGCCGGAGAACGAGAAGGAACCTCGATGAGCATTGCGTCCCGCCGTCCCGCTGTCGCTTCTCTTTCGGCCAACCCTGCGAGCGCCACAAAGGAGCGTTCCGCGAGTCTTGCGTCCGCGCGCACAGCGCTGGCCTCGGCGGCCGTCGCGTCCGCGACCTCCGGCAACAGCACTCCCGCATCGACCCTGGACGGTTTTGCGGGCGATCCCAACTTCATGACCTCGCTGGCGCGTGGGCTTCTTGTCATCCAGGCATTCACGCCGCAGACGCCGCAGATGACCATCTCGCAGCTTGCGGTGAAGACGGGCATCTCGCGCGCCGCCGTGCGCCGCTGCCTGTATACATTGGCGAAGCTGGGATTTGCCGGCGCGGAGGAGGGGTCGCGCTACGCATTGCGTCCGCACATGCTGGCGCTCTCCAACTGCTACTCGACCAGCAACTCGCTGTCGACCGCGGCCCAGCCCATCCTGGAACGCATGTCCGCCGCGCTGCACGAGAGTTTTTCGGTGGCCACGCTGGACGGCGACGAGATTGTCTATATCGCGCGCTCCACCGTGTCGCGCGTGATGAGCGACGACCTGCACATCGGCAGCCGCCTGCCAGCCTACTGCACCAGCATCGGGCGCGTGCTGCTGGCCTATATGCCCGTCGAACAACTGGAGCCGTATCTGGCGCGTGTGGTGCTGACGCCGCACACGGCGCGCACGGTGAGCAGCGTGGAGAAGCTGCGCCTCGCGCTGCGCAACGTCCGGCGCCACGGCTACGCGCTGGTGGACCAGGAGTTCGAGGTCGGCTTGCGCTCGATCGCGGTGCCCGTCTACTCGCCTACGGGGCGCGTCGTGGCCACCATCAACCTGAGCGGAAGTGCGCCGCGAATCTCGCTCTACGAGATGCAGACGCGCTTTCTGCCCCACCTGCGCAACGCCGCGACGGAGCTGGGCGCCTTCCTGCGGTAGAGCATTCAATCTTTCTCCTGCGTATTCATACCGCCTCTGTCTTCCGCTCGTCCCCATCGCACCAATTACAGACTACCGGCAACCACAGCCATGGCATTCCGGTGCGGCAACAATGCGGGCTTTTGCTTCGGCGCTGTTGCCGAGGGCGGGATCGAGCACCTTGTCCAGCCCACCCACCTTGATGCGCTGGGCGAGCGGCGTTGCTCCACCGACTCGGGGGGCCGTTCCCATCAGTACGATGTAGACGAGCGCGGCCACACCGAAGCCGACGAACCACGCATAGTCGTAGACGAAGCGCAGGTCCGGCACCGCCAGTCCGATGAGCGCGGCGAGGACACCGGCGGCGAGCGCGACGAGCGCGCGTGGATTGAATCCCTTGCTGTACTCATACGGCCCCTCGCGGCGGTAGAGCGACTCGGTGTCCAGACGCGTTCCGCGGACCAGGAAGTAGTCGGCGATCATGATTCCAGCCACCGGGCCGAGCAGTCCCGAGTAGCTGACCAGCCATTGGATGTAGTCGGTGTGGCTGGCCATCAGCCTCCAGGGCATGATGGCCAGGCCAAGAAAGCCGGTAATCATTCCGCCGGTGCGGAAGCTGATGAGCCGGGGAGCGAGGTGGGAGAAGTCGTTCGAGGGGCTGACCACGTTGGCCCCGATGTTCAGGTTGAGCGTGGCAATCAGAATGCTGATGAGCGCGAGGAAGGCGACGACGGGCTGATGGAAGAGTCCGAGCAGAGTGATGGGGTTCCAGATGGCGCGGCCGAAGACAACCATGGAGGCCGAGGTGCAAGCGATCCCGATGAAGCTGTACAAGACCATGGCAACCGGCAGGCCGAAGGACTGGCCGGCGATTTGCGACCCTTGCGACTTGGCGTAGCGCGTGAAGTCGGGAATGTTGAGCGAGAGCGTGGCCCAGTAGCCGACGATGCCGGTGAGCGAGAGGAAGAAGAAGTGCAGGAAACTCGAATGAGTGTGGAACTGGCTGGGCTCGCTGAGCATGGGGCCGAAGCCGCCCGCCTTGTGCGTCATGAAGCCGAGCAGCACCAGCGACATGACGAGCAGAAACGGCGCAGAAAAACTTTGCAGGAAGCGGACCGACTCCACGCCGCGCCAGACCACGGCCATGTTCAGCAGCCAGAAGCCGAGGAAGCAGGCCCACAGAACGGAAGGCATCGCCGCCGAGGCGGGCCACAGCACGTTGAGCATTGCGTAGATCGCCTGGCCGCCGATCCAGGTCTGGATGCCGAACCAGCCGCAGGCCACCAGCGCGCGCAGCATCGCCGGAATGTTCGCGCCGCGCACACCAAACGAGACGCGCACAAAGACCGGGAAGGGGATGCCGTACTTGGCACCCGCGTGCGCGTTCAGCAGCATGGGAACCAGGACGATGAGATTGCCCAGCAGGATAGTTGCGAGCGCCTGCTTGCAGTCCATGCCGCCGGCGATGAGACTGGACGCAAGCATGTAGGCCGTCACCCCCATCGACATGGAGAACCAGAGCGCGATGAAGTTGTACGTGCCCCAGGTGCGCTGCTCGGGCGTGGTGGGGGCAAGGTCCGCATTGTAGAGCTGCGGGTCGGCGCGCAGTCCGTAGGCATCGGTGAGACTGGTCGGCCCCTCGGGGTAAAGAGTCATTGCCCGGCAACCTCACGATGCAGCGACCGGCCGCGTTCGGCCGCAGCGATCCGGCGTGCCTGCTCGACCGCCAGTTCGCAGCGCGAGAAAACAGGGCGCGCGTTGACGGGGACTTTACAGCCTTCGAAGATGGAGGAATTGGGGTGCATATTCCGGGTCGCTGCCGTAATCGTATACTTCGCCAACGGGGTTCCGCAGCAGAATATCCGGGATGGAACCGGCGGCCACAATCCCCTTCTTCGCAACCCCGGTAAGTTTCCCAGCCGCAGCACGCCGCATCGAAGTCGCGCACGATCTGTCCGCCGCTGCGTTTACGGTTTAACCAGATCGCCGTACAACTCCGGCCTGCGGTCGCGGTAGAAGGGCCATGCGCGGCGGACCTCGGCGATCAAGTCGAGGTCGAGATCGGCTGTAACGATCTCGTCCTGGTTGCGCGAGGCTTCGGCAATAATCTTGCCGCGCGGATTGCAGAAGTAGCTCTGGCCGAAGAACTCGCCGAGGTTCCAGGGCGCTTCGGTCCCAACGCGGTTGATGGCTGCGACAAAGTATCCATTCGCCACGGCCAGCGCGGGCGGCTCGATCTTCCACAGAAAATCGTTGGGGCCGGCGATGACCGCCGATGGATTGAAGACAATCTCCGCACCGTTCAAGCCCATCACGCGCGCGCCCTCGGGGAAGTGACGGTCGTAGCAGAGATAGACGCCGATCCTGCAGAAGCCGAGATCGAAGACGGGAAAGCCGAGGTTGCCGGGGCGGAAGTAGAACTTCTCCCAGAAGCCCGGGGCGGCGTGCGGGATGTGGGCCTTGCGATACTTGCCGAGGAATGCGCCGTCGCGACCGATCACGGCGGCGGAGTTGTAGAAGATTTTGGCGCCCTCTGCCTCCCCGTCCTCCACTTCCCCGTCCTCGACTTCATAGATGGGAACGATGAGCGCGACGCCAAGCTCCCTGGCCAGCGAGATCATGAGTTGCACGGTAGGGGCGCCGGGGATGCGCTCGGCGAAGTCGCGCCAGCGCGCGGTCTGCTCGGCGCAGAAGTAGGGGCCGTTGAAGATCTCCTGCAGGCAGACGATCTGGGCCCCATCGGCCGCCGCCGCGCGGACCATTGCGACGTGCTTCACGATCATCGCCTGCTTGATTGCGGCCAGCGACGCACCTGCTCCGTCGAGGTCCGCCGGGACTACGTTCTTCGCCTGGATCAGGGAACATCGAACCACTCGCGCCATCGTTCTCCGCCGCCTTCCGCTTCCTGAGTTACAACCACTTCCTCAAGTCAAACTGCGTTGCCAATTCATGTCAAGGCGCTGCGATTCATATTGGGCGGGTTTCCAGGGACTGCTTCGGCGCAAGGCAGCCAGCGGCTGCATTCAGGGTGGGTTGGCTGCAAATACCAAATCCACCTTCCACTCGCATGGCCGGACGGGATAGAATATAGACAGATATATCGTTCTGCATGTGTTCTGCGACTCGTCCGGCAGAGACACACTTTTTCGCTGCCGATGACTGTTCATGTGCTTTCCCCGGTGCTCCCGAAGCAGCACCTGAGACCCCCGAAAGAATCCATTCATACATGGCAACAGCGAAACTCCAGCCAACTCCCGATTCAACGATGGACTGCTCTGACGGTCGACTCTCTCGACAATCCAGGATGCGTCTTCTGCTGATGGTTGCCGCGGCGTTGGCGCTGCGCATGGTGGTGGTGGCCGCGTTCTTCCGCGATGTGGCCGACCCGGTGCGGCACTACGAGCAGTTCGGCAACGAGGTGGGCTGGATCGCGCGCTCGATCGCACTGCATCAGGGCTTCTCCTCGCCGTTCTTCACGCTCACCGGGCCCACGGCGCTGCTGCCGCCGGTTTATCCATTTATTCTCTCGGTCATCTTCAGGGTCTTCGGCATCTACTCGGTGAAGTCCGCGCTGACCATCCTGACGCTCAACAGCCTCTTCTCCGCGCTCACCTGCGTGCCGATTTATATGGCGACGCGGCTCTCGGTGAATGCGCGCGTTGCCATGTTTGCGGGATGGGGCTGGGCGATCTATCCCTTCGCCATTTATTTCTCCGCCGGGCGCGTGTGGGAGTATTCCCTCACATCGCTGCTGGTGACGACGTGCTTCTGGCTGGCGCTCAGCCTGCATCTCGATCCGCGGCCCGCGCGCTGGCTGGGCTATGGGGCACTCTACGGACTGGCCGGCCTCTGCAACCCGGCCGTCTTCTCGCTCTTCCCGGTGCTGTTGCTGCTTCCGCTGTGGAGGCTGTGGAAGCTGCGCCGCGCCAGTTCCTGGTTTTCCAGCGACGTGCTGCGCAGCGGCCTGTTGGCTGCAGTTGGACTCTTCGTTGTGCTGACGCCGTGGACCGTGCGCAACTACCGCACCATGCACGTGCTGTGCCCGGTGCGCGATTGCTTCTGGTACGAGTTCTGGTCGGCCAACAACGGCGACAGCTCCGACCCCACGCTGCCGTGGACCCACCCGGCCAGCAATCCCGTCGAGATGCGGCTATACCAATCGCAGGGCGAGATCGCCTACATCGCGCAGAAGCGCGTTATGGCGATGGACTACATCAGCCACCACCCCGGATTCTTCGTCCGCCTCACGCTGCGCCGGGTGGTCAACTACTGGACCGGCTTCTGGAGCCTATCGCAGGAGTACAGGGTGCAGGAGCCGTTCCAACTGCCCAACGTCTTCTACTGCACCAGCCTCACCCTGCTGTTGCTCATCGGCGCGCGCGACTGGTGGCGCAGGGACCGCGCCTCCGCGTTGCCTTATCTGCTTGCCATCGCCATCTTTCCTATTGCCTACTACCTCTCGCATCCGCTGATGGACTATCGCCAGCCCATCGAGCCGGAGATCGTGATTCTTGTCGTGGTCGGCCTGCGCGCCGTCAAAGCGCGGATGAGATTGAGGGTCGAAGCAACCAGCACAACGCGCGAAAGCGAAGCTGCTGAAATCTTCGCCCAGAGCAGCGACTCCGTGAGCTTCCCGATGGAACACGCATTCGACACAGACGATTGCTCCTGCTCCGTCTGCATCGCCGCCAGCGTTGCCGTCGAACCCTCCGCAACCATCGGCTGACACCTGTTCCTTGTTCGCTGTCATTCTCCCGCTGTCATTCTGTAGAGTGGTGGGAACGGCGCGTTCAATTGGACGCGCGTTAGGAGGGGTTGCGCTTTGGAGCAGTTGCTGGGGGCATACATCTCGGTGCCGTTCTGCAGGGCGAAGTGCAGCTACTGCAACTTTGCCTCGGGGGTTCTCGGGGCGGGCGCGTCTGGGGCCGGGGCGCGCGTGGATGGGGCGTCCGCTCCAGACCGGATGGAGCGGTATGTGGAGCGGGTGTGCGCGGAGATTCGCTCGGCGCGTGCGCGGGCGGCGGGGTTGCGGGCCCATTTGCCGGGGCGCGTGGATACGGTCTACTTCGGCGGAGGAACGCCGAGCCTGCTGGGTGCGGATCAGATGCGGCGGATCTTTGCGGCGCTCGGCGGCGAGTTCGAGGTGACGGCGGATGCGGAGATCACCATCGAGTGCGCGCCGGGGCAGATGGGCGACGAGACGCTGGACGAGTTGCTGCGGCTGGGGATGAACCGGGTGAGCTTTGGGGTGCAGTCGTTTGTGGATGCGGAGGCGCGGGCGGTGGGGCGCACGCACACGCGCGCGATGTGTCTCGGCGAGCTGGCGCGGATGCGCGCGGCGGGCGTCGAGGAGATCAACATTGACTTGATTGCCGGGCTGCCGCGACAGACTTGGGCGAGCTGGCGCGAGTCGGTCGAGGTGGCGCTGGAGAGCGGCGTTCCGCATGTGAGCGTGTACATGCTGGAGGTGGATGAGGATTCGCGGCTGGGCCGCGAACTGCTAAAGGCAGGGAACAGGGAACAGGGAACAGGGAACAGGTTGAAGTACGGGGCGGGCGAAGTGCCGGGCGACGATTCGATTGCGGAGTGGTATGGTGCGGCCTGCGAGTGGCTGGAGGCGGCTGGTGTGATGCAGTACGAGATCTCCAACTTCGCGCGCAAGGGGCATGAATCGCGGCACAATATGAAGTACTGGCGAAGGGAGCCGTATGTGGGCTTCGGGCTGGATGCGCACTCGATGTTGCGTTGCGGGGAGGGCGCGGTGCGGTGGGGGAATACGGATCAGTTGGACAGGTACGAGGTTCAAGGTTCGAGGTTCGAGGTGGGGAGCCCTGAAGTGGAACGGATCGGCGCGGAGCGGGGATTTGAGGAGGCGATGTTTCTGGGGCTGCGGATGAATGTGGGAGTCGATCTGCAGGCTATCCATGCGGAGTTTGGCACGGAGTTGATGCAGGGCGCGGTGGCTGCGCTGAGCGATGTGGAGGAGGCTGGGCTGGTGGTGCGCGAGGGAAGCCGAGTGCGGCTGACGGCGCGAGGACGTATGGTGTCGAATGAGGTCTTCAGCCGATTGCTGGTGGAGACGACGGTGTAAATATTTCTAATTCGTGGCGGGAATCCCACTCATCGCGATGAAGCTGCGATGAATGGGGCACCCAACTTCGGAGAGAGTGAGGACGAGTTGATGGCGATGATCGATCTGCGCAGCGATACGGTGACGCGGCCTACGGCGAAGATGCGGGCGGCGATGGCCGAGGCCGAGGTGGGCGACGATGTATACGGCGAAGACCCGACGGTGAACCGGCTGGAGGCGCGGGCGGCTGAGGTCTTTGGGCGCGAGGCGGGGCTGTTTGTGCCCAGCGGAACGATGGGCAACCAGGTGGCGATTCGGCTGCACACCGAGCATGGGCAGGAGGTGGTGTGCGAGGCGCGCGCCCATGTGCTGGACTGGGAGATGGGGACGGCGGCGGCGTTCTCCGGATGCACGATGCGTCCGGTGGCGGCGGAGCGCGGGATTCTGAACTGGGAACTGGTGCGCGGGGCGATCTATCGCAACGTTGCCTTCCATGCTTCGACCGCGCTGATCTGCGTGGAGAACACGCACAATATGGCGGGCGGGACGGTGATGCCGGTGGCGACGGCGCGGGAGATCTGCGAGGGCGCGCACGCGTTGGGGCTGCCGGTGCATCTGGATGGGGCGCGCATCTTCCATGCGGCGACGGCGCTGGGGGTTGGAGTGAGGGAGCTGACGGCGGGCTTCGATACGGTGATGTTCTGCCTGTCGAAGGGGCTGGGCGCTCCGGTGGGATCGATGCTGGTGGGCTCGGCTGCGGCGATGGCGCGGGCGCGGCTCTTCCGCAAGGCGATGGGTGGCGGGATGCGGCAGGCGGGTGTGCTGGCGGCGGCGGGGCTGATCGCGCTGGAGGAGATGCCGGTGCGGCTGGGGGAAGACCACGCGAACGCTCGCCTGTTGGCCGAGACGGTTGCGGAGTCTTCGGCTGCGGAGATCGATATGGAGACGGTGCAGACGAATATTGTGATCTTCAAGTTGCGCAGGGGTGGGGACGCGGCTGCGTTTTGCGCGGCGTTGCGGGCCAATGGAGTGCTGGCCAGCGGGATTGGGCCGCGGACGGTGCGGTTTGTGACGCACTTCGATGTGAGCAGGGAGGACTGTGTGCGCGCGATGGGGGTGGTGGGGAAGTTGCTGGCTGGGTGGGAGTGAAGGAACAGGCACGGCAAGGGCAAAAGCGAAATGCGGGGGTCCCTCCACTCCGCTGCGCTCCGGTCGGGATGACGGTCGTTAGTTATTTTGTGTAGGAGGACGGGTTAGTCGCCGCCGGGGTTGAGGATGGGTTTGGCGGCGAGGAAGACGCGGGCGGTGGTGCCGTGGTTGGGGCCATCGGTGCGGCTGATGAGGTCGATGGAGCCGGCGTGTTTGTGGATGATTCCCTGCGAGACCCAGAGGCCGAGGCCGGTGCCGTGTTCTCCCTTGGTGGTGAAGAAGGGCTGGAAGAGGTGTTCGCGGTTCTCCGGTGGGATTCCCGGGCCATTGTCGGTGATTTCTACGATGGCACCGGCCTCGAGCGCCGGGGATGAGGCGGCCTGGGCTGGTTGAGACGTGATGCGGACGGTGACGTTGCCGCCCTGGCACGCAGCTTCGGCGGCGTTGCCGATGAGGTTGGTGAAGACCTGGCGGAGTTCGGCGGGGAAGCCTTCGACGGCGATCTCGGACGGGAGATCGGCGGAGACGGTGACGCCGAGCAGTTGGTAGTGGTGCTGCATGAGCAGGAGCAGGTCGTCGAGCATCTCTTTGAGGTTGACCGCGACGGGTGCTTTGGATTCACGGTAGAGGCTGAGCATGGCGCGGCTGATCTGGGTGACGCGGGCGAGTTCACGCTGGGCCATCTGGAGAAACTGTTTGGATTCTTCTTCCGTGTGTTCGTGCTGCAGGAGGTAGATGAGATTTGAGACGGAGTCGAGGGGGTTGTGGATCTCGTGTGCGATGGTGGCGGCCAGGCGTCCGGCGACGGCCAGCTTCTCGTTGGCCAGCAGTGCGGCGCGGGTTTTAAGTTGCAGCGTAATGTCGCGGAAGACCATGACGATGCCGGTGATCTGGCCGGCCGCGTTGCGGATGGGCGCTCCGCTGTCGTCGACGGAGAATTCGGAACCGTCCTTGCGAAGGAGGGTGGTGTGGTTGCCTATGGTGACGATGCCCTTGAGGCGCTGGACCTTGGCGACGGGATTTTCGACGGGCTGGCGGGTGGTCTCGTTGACGATGCGGAAGACATCGTCGAGCGGAAGGTTTTGGGCCTCGGCCTCGGTCCATCCGGTGAGTTTTTCGGCTACGGGATTCATTGTCTGGATGCGGCCTTCGGCGTCGCAGGTGATGACCCCATCGCCGATGGAGGAGAGGGTGGTGCGCAGGTGCTGCTCGGAGAGGAAGAGCTCTTCGGCGCGGTGGCGCTGCAGGTCGATGGCGTGGCGGAATGCGGCGTAGGCGGACTCCAGGCGGCCACGGGTGAAGAGGCCGACGAAGAGGCCGATGGCCAGGGCGAGGCCGATGAGTATGAAGAGCAGATGACGGGTCTGCCGACGCCATAAGGCGATGCGGTCCTTGCGGTTCTGCTCGGCTATGGCGATGATAGCGTCGAGATGGACGCGCATGGAGTCCATGTGGCTCTTGCCGAGTAGATTGAGGTTGAGATCGTCGGCGTGGCCACCGGCGGCAATGGTGGCGATGAGCGTCTCTGCGAAGGTCTGCTGCCATATCTGATGCTCGGCGAGGAACTGCTTGAGATCGTCCTTTTGGTCGGGTCGTGCCATGGACTGGAGTTTGTCGATGGCCTGTTGCATGGGGGCTTCGGCGTTGCGGTAGGGCTGAAGGAAACGCGGGTCGGAGGTGACCTGGTATCCGCGGAGGCCGGTCTCTTCATCGACGACGAGCCCTTCGATTCTGGTTGCGAGGTCGGCTCTGCTGTCGGACTCCTCGATGAGGCCGACGGTGGCGTTGGCCCCGCGGATCTGCCAGACCAGGACGCAGGCCAGCAGGAGGCAGGCAATAATTGGGAGGAGTAAAACCTGTCGCAATGTTCGTTTGAATCGTTTAAACTCCAAGACCTTCGCCCTTTGATTGCCAATTATCTCTAAATTTTGATTACCCCGGTTGGGGGGTGAGATGCGGCGAGGGCGAGAGCAGGTTGCCCAGCTTGTCCAGGAGTGCGGGCGCTCCCTCGCCCTTGGTCATGTAGACGTCTGCCAGCGAGGTGACCTCGGCGGAGAGATCGAGATAGGCGGAGAGCAGGAGGATGGGGACTTTGGGCTTGGTCTGGCGCATCCTCTGGGCGACCTGCCCGCCATGCATTCCGGGCATGGCGTAGTCCAGGACGACGGCATCGACTGGATGGGTGGCGAAGAGCTCCAGGCCGGAGGCGCCGTCGGCGGCGGTGAGTACCCGATAGCCTGCGCGCTCAAGCAGAATCTTGCGAATGCTGAGACCGACAGCTTCGTCGTCCACGCAGAGGATCAGAGGCAATCGATTCTGCATTTTGCAAAACTCCACAGGTGCTTGCCCGATACGACGCAAGTATACCCCGAGGGGTGGGGCGCTGGTTTTTGGGCTGGGGTGGAGGAATGGGGTGCGGAGGCTGCCGGGTGGGGGTGGGTGGAGTGAAGCGAAGGATTTATCGTATGTTTGCAATAGGAAGCAACTGCGTGGTCTATGCTGAGTTGGGCGTTGCCCGAGAATTTGGGCGGCGGCAGACGGGGAAGGGACATTGAAACGGGTCGAGCGAGGGATTGCATAGTGAGTCAGACGGTGGTTGTGCTGGAAGACGATGCGGACATTTTGCGGCTGGTCCAGTTCCACCTGGAGGCGGCGGGGTTTGCCGTGCGGACGTACATGGCGATGGGCCAGATTGTGGCGGACGCGGAGCGGGAGCCACCGGCGCTGTTTCTGCTGGACATCATGGTTCCCGGCGGGGATGGACTGGATCTGTGCCGGAGGCTGAGGAAGAATGCCGCGTTGAGCACGGTTCCGATCATCTTTTTGACCGCGCGGGCGGCGGAGAACGACCGCGTGATGGGGCTGGAGCTGGGCGCGGACGATTACATTACCAAGCCCTTCGGGACGCGGGAACTGGTGGCGCGGGTCAAGGCGGTGCTGCGGAGATTCGAGCGGCCAACCGCGCCGTCGCTGGTGAAGTTCGATGCGGTGGAGATCGACGCGAACGCCATGCAGTTGCGCGTCAACGGAGAGCTGGTGACGACGACGGCGACCGAGTTCCGGCTGCTGGACTACCTGGCGCGGCATCCGGGGCGGGTGTTCAGCCGCGACCAGTTGCTGGATGCGGTGTGGGGCGACGCGCGGTTTGTGACGCCGCGCTCGGTGGACGTGTATGTGCGCCGGATACGGGAGAAGATCGAAGAGGACGCGGAGGAGCCGCGCTATCTTAAGACGATGCGCGGAGCGGGCTATCGGTTCGAGCTGCCGAAGGAAGCCAGAATTTAGGGCATAACGCGCGGTAGTGTTGGCTCGGGGATGGAGGAATTCATTGCGCGTGGGTCTGAATTCGTTGGCGATTGCATTCTTCGGAGTGACGGTTTCGCTCGCAACGCTGGGATTTTTTAGCGTCGTTTTGACCAAAGGAATGGCACCTGATATTCGAGCTGGCGCATTCGGATTTGTACTGTTGCTGGCCGTTGTGCTCTCGGGAATCAACGTTTGGCGGATTCGGCGCGAGATGGAGCGGGTAAGCCGTGCGGTGCAGGCGCTGCCTGACTTTCATGCACGGGAGGCGAAGGCATCTTTCGCGGAGTGGAGCGGAACATTTCAGGCGATTGAGAGCACATCGCAGCGGCTGCAGCAGAGCTTGAGCGGGGTGCAGGAGGAGCGGCGCGAGTTGGAGGCGCTGCTGGACTCGATGCAGGACGCGGTGGTGGCCGTGGATGCGGCGGGGCGGATTCAGTGGGCGAACCAGCAGATGCAGCGGCTGATTCCGGGGACAAGCGCCGTGCGGGTGGGACATGCGCTGGTGCAGACGGTGCGCGATCCAGAGGTGCTGGCGTGCGTGAAGGCCGCGCTGGAGGAGCGAGTGGTGGCCGAGCGCAGGACAACCTCGATGGTGCCGGGACGGATCTTCGAGGTGAATGCGTCGCCCATGCCGGCGGGAGGCGCGGTCGCCGTGCTGCACGACATCACGCGGATCGAAGAGGTGGAGCGGACGCAGCGGGACTTTGTGGCCAATGTCTCGCACGAGCTGCGGACGCCGCTGACCTCGATCGCGGGGTATGTGGAGACGCTGCTGGACATGGAGTATAGAGACGGGGAGGAGTCGCTGAGCCCGGTGGCGCGGGAGTTTCTGGCGACGATTCTGAAGAATGCGACGCGCATGAGCCGGTTGACCGAGGACCTGCTGACCATGGCGCGGGTGGAGTCGCGGGAGGCAGTACTGCACCCGCGGGCGATGCGCGCAGACGTGCTGGTGCGCGACGCGGTGGCGGCGATGAGCGGAATGGTGCTGGACGCCGAGGCGGAACTGGAGATCGGCGAGACGACCGGGGCGGAGGTCTTCGTGGACACGGACTCCATGGTGCAGGTGCTGGGGAATTTGATCGAGAACGGGATCAAGTACGGGCAGGCGAAGAATTCCCTGCGCGGTCGTGTGGTGGTCAGTGCGCGCGAGATTGCGGGAGGAGGCGAAGATGGGGTTGCGGCAGTGGAGTTCAGCGTAAGGGACTTTGGGTTGGGGATTGCGTCGGAGCATCTGACGCGCATCTTCGAGCGCTTCTACCGGGTGGACAAGGCCCGCTCGCGGGAGTCGGGGGGCACTGGGCTGGGGCTGGCCATCGCGCGGCACATGGTCGAGATGCAGGGCGGGACGATCCGCGCGGAGAGCGAACTGGGCGCGGGCAGCAACTTTCTGGTGAGGCTTCCCAAGGCGCGGGTTGTCCCGGAATAAGACAGTGGACAGGGTGTGCGGCGGGGGATGTTGCCACGGCGTATAGCTTTCTTTTGCATTTTATTGCGATGTAATCACCTCGTAACAATCAGGCATCAAACTGATTTCAGTACTTAGGGATGCGTCCGAGCCTGCCCAGCAGGGAAGACCGGGCTGGGCGATCCGACTTCGAGGGGGAAACCAGTGAGACTGAACATAGTGGCGGCAGGTTTGTTGGCGATGGTTGCGGCCGGCGCAAGCGCACAGAACATTACGGCGGCGGGAGCCACCTTCCCGTACCCGATCTATAGCAAGTGGTTTACGGAATACAACGCGCTTCATCCGAACGTGAAGATCAACTACCAGTCGCTCGGCTCCGGCGCGGGCGTATTGCAGACGTCGGAGGGCACGGTTGACTTTGGCGCCAGCGACATGCCGGTGACCGACGATAAGATTGCCGCAGCCAAGGTCAAGTTCATGCACATCCCGACCGTGCTGGGCGCGGTGGTTCCGGTGTACAACATTCCGGGCGTGAGCAAGGAGCTGAACTTCTCCGGCGATGTGATTGCGGACATCTATCTGGGCAAAATCACGAAGTGGAATGACCCACGGCTGGTGAAGGACAACCCTGGAGCCAACCTGCCAAACGCGGGCATTCTGCCGGTGTATCGCTCGGACGGCAGCGGAACGACGTATATCTTCACCGACTATCTGTCGAAGGTGAGCCCTGGTTGGGCCAGCACTGTGGGTAAGAATTCGTCGGTTAAATGGCCGGCGGGCGTCGGAGCGAAGGGCAATGAGGGCGTGGCTGGGATGGTGAAGCAGTCGCCCAACTCGTTCGGCTACGTGGAGCTGATCTATGCGCTGCAGAACAAGATGGCGTATGGCTCTGTGAAGAATGCCGCGGGCAAGTTCCTGCAGGGTTCCCCGGAGGGCGTGACGGCTGCGGCTGCGGCCTCGGCCAAGACCATGCCGGCGGACTATCGCGTTTCCATCACCAACGCTTCGGGCGCGGCCTCGTACCCGATCTCGAGCTTTACCTACTTGCTGATCCCCTTGAAATTCGCTGATCCAGCGAAAGGCGTGGCGATGAAGGAATTCCTGACCTGGATGCTGGAGCATGGCGAGAGCGAGGCAACAAGCATGGACTATGCGCCGCTTCCGGCGCAGGTGCAGACGATGGTGAAGAAAACCATCACGACCATCAAGTAAACTGTGAGTGCCGCGCGGACGATATGGATTTGCGGCCGCGCGGCATGTTTTTTCGGCCTGGTGCGACCTATAGAGAAACAGGCAAGTGTGAATTCCCGTCATTCTGAGCTACGCTCAGAATGACGGCTGAACCTTACATATCAATCGTGACTCCATCGTCCATGTCCCTTGAGAGAGAGCCGGAGCCTTCGTCGCCGCCGACTGCGCCTTCGACGCAGATGGAGGCGATGCCGCTTCATGCGCCGGCGATCGTGTCGTTTGTCGCGGCCGCGGAGACGGTTGCCCAGGAAGGGCCCCCCTCGCCGATCCGGCAGTACCTGAGCAAGCGCGGCAACGGCGCTCTGGCGGACAATACGTTTGCGGCGGCGATGCTGGTCTGCGCGCTGAGCATCTTCGCGATTGTGCTCTTTATCCTGACGATTTTGATCCTGCGGTCCAGGCTGAGCCTGCAGCAGTTCGGGTTTGGCTTCTTTATGCGCTCGGCATGGGACCCGGTGTCCGGCGACTTTGGCGCGTTGCCGTTCATCTTCGGCACGCTGATGACTTCGTTGCTGGCGCTGGCGATGGCGGTGCCGCTGGCCCTGGGCGTCGCGATCTTTCTCTCCGAACTTTGCCCGGCGAGGCTGCGCGCTCCCATCTCGTTTCTGACCGAACTGCTGGCGGCGATACCCAGCGTGGTGTACGGTCTGTGGGCGGTGTTTGTGCTGGTGCCGATCATGCGCGACCAGTTTGGGCCGCTGCTGGTCAAGTACCTCGGCTGGACGGGGTTCTTTGGCGGGTACAACTTTGGCGTGGGGATGCTGACAGCCAGCATCATTCTGGCGATCATGATTCTGCCCATCATCTCCTCGATTACGCGCGACATTATGCAGGCTGTTCCGACCTCGCAGCGCGAGGCGGTGCTGGCGCTGGGTGCGACGCGCTGGGAGATGATTCGCACCGGAGTGCTGCGCAACGCGCGCATCGGCATTGTGGGCGCGGTGATTCTGGGGCTGGGACGCGCGCTGGGCGAGACCATGGCCGTGACCATGGTGATCGGCAACCATCCCGTGATTTCGAAGAGCCTGTTTGCGCCTGGGTACACGCTGGCCAGCGTGATTGCCAATGAGTTTACAGAAGCCACCGGGGACCTGTACCTGAGCGCTCTGATCGAGATTGGGCTGGCTCTGTTTCTGGTGACGATTGTGGTGAATGCGATCGCGCGCGCGCTGGTTTGGGCTGTGACGCGCGGTGCTCCGGCGAGGTCGATTTAAGATGAGCACGAACCCAACTCCGATGGCTGCGCCGGGCGGGGACGGCCCATTGCGAACGCCTACGAACTACCAGACCAGGGCCATGCGCTTCAACTCGGCGCGGCGCTATGTGATGAACCATCTGGTGACCGGGCTTGCGGTGCTGAGTACGGTGCTGGTGATTGCGCCGTTGGTGGCGATCCTTGGTTACCTGATCTTCAAGGGCGCGAGTTCGCTGAACCTGGCGTTCTTCACGCACATTCCCGCGCCGGTGGGCGAACCGGGCGGAGGCATGGCGAACGCCATACTGGGATCGGCAATTGTGCTGGCGCTGGCCAGTTCAATGGGGGTCCCGGTGGGGATTGCGGCGGGCGTCTATCTGGCCGAGTACGGCCGGGGCAGGATGCTGGCGATGGCGGTGCGCTTCACCGCGGACGTGCTGAACGGAATTCCGTCGATCGTGATGGGGATTGCGGCCTACTCGCTGATTGTGATGCGGCAGATGCATTTTTCGGCATTCTCCGGCGGGGTTGCGCTGGCCATCATGATGGTTCCGACGATCACGCGGACGACCGAAGAGATGCTGTTGACGGTGCCGCATTCGATCCGCGAGGCTGCGCTGGGCCTGGGCGTGCCGAAGTGGCGTACTGTGATCTCGGTGAGTTTGCGGACGGCGTCGCCAGGAATTATTACGGGGTGTATGCTGGCGTTTGCGCGCGTGGCTGGCGAGACGGCGCCGCTGCTGTTTACGGCGTTCGGCAACCAGTTCTGGAGCTTCAAGCTGAATGAGCCGATTGCGGCGCTTCCGTTGCAGATCTATGTCTACGCGATCTCGCCGTACGACGAGTGGCACCGGCTGGCGTGGGCGGGAGCGCTGGTGTTGATCCTGATGATTATGGTGTCGGTAACGCTGGTGCGCATCTATGCGGCCCGCGGCATACTGAAAGGGGCAAGCTAAGTGGGAGTCGGCATCGATGTGGAACACCTGAACGCGTGGTATGGAACGAACCACACGCTGCAGGACATCAACCTGAACATTCCGGCCAACCACGCGACGGCGCTGATTGGGCCTTCGGGCTGCGGCAAGAGCACGTTTGTGCGCTGCCTGAACCGGATGCACGAGACCAACCCGATTGCGCGTGCGACGGGGGTGGTGAAGATGGGCGAGGTGGACATCTACAAGGACGCCTCGCCGGTGGACATTCGTCGCCGCGTGGGGATGGTCTTTCAGCGTCCCAACCCGTTTCCTACCATGTCGATCTACGACAATGTGGCCAGCGGACTGAAGCTGAATGGATTCCGCAACAAGGCCATTCTGGACGAAACGGTGGAGCGCAGTCTCAAAGCCGCCGCGCTGTGGGAAGAGGTCAAAGACGATTTGAAGAAGAAATCGGGCGCGAGCCTCTCCGGCGGCCAGCAGCAGCGGATGTGTATTGCGCGCGCGCTTGCGGTCGATCCCGAGGTATTGCTGATGGACGAGCCTGCGTCTGCGCTGGACCCGGTTTCGACCTCGAAGATCGAGGACCTGATCTTCCAGTTGAAGAGCCAGTATACGATTGTGATTGTGACCCATAATATGCAGCAGGCGGCGCGCGTGGCGGAGAACACGGGATTCTTCCTGAACGGCAAGATGGTCGAGTTCAACTCGACGGACAAAATATTTACCATGCCATCGGACAAGCGCACCGAGGACTACATTACGGGGAGGTTTGGCTGATGACGACCCGCATCAAGTTTCAGCAGAGCCTCGACGACCTGAAGGAACGGCTGCTGATGATGGCGGGCATGGCCGAGCAGGCGATCCAGCGCTCGATCGAGGCCTACCGCACGCGCGACCTCTCGATCTGCGAATTGGTCTTCCGGGCGGAGCCGGCGATCAACCGGCTGGAGCGGGAGATCGACCAACTGGCGCTGGACCTGCTGGCGATGGAGCAGCCGATGGCCATCGACCTGCGGTTTATTCTTTCTGTCATCCGCATCAACGCGGACCTGGAACGCGTCGGCGATCAGGCGGTGAACATCGCGGTGCGCGTGCGCGAGATGGGCGCGTTCGCCAACATCGATCTGCCGGTGGACATTCCGCGCCTCGCGTCGCTGGCCTCGGCGATGGTGCGCAAGGCACTGCAGGCATTCATCGAGGCGGACGCGGAGCTGGCGCAGTCGGTGCTGATGCTGGACGACCAGGTGGACGAGATGAACGACGCCGCGTTCGATACGCTGAGCGCGCTGATCAAGGAAAAGCCGGAGCTGACGCCGCAGAGCCTGAACGCGCTGATCATTGCGCGCAACCTGGAGCGGGTGGGCGACCATGCAACCAACATCGCCGAAGACGTGATCTTCTGGGTGCGCGGTGCGGACATCCGCCACAAGAGCGGCGTGGTATAGCCCGAGCGATGGGATCAGACCATTGCTGCAAGTTTGCGTTGACTCGACTTTGACCTTCCAATAAGCTCGGTGCACTCCGGTGTGACGAACTTCTGTGTGCGTCTACGCTGTTGGCCGGAAGAAAAACAGGGAGAAACGAGATGGCAGGTTTTTGCGCGAAATGCGGTGGCCCACTTGAGTCGAGCACGGGTTTCTGTCCTGCCTGCGGCATCGTTGCTCCGCCGAATAAGAAGAACGTGTGGAAGATTGTGCTGATTGTGCTGGCCGTAGTGTTTGGGCTGGGCGTGCTGGCTATAGGGGGGATTGGGTATGTGGGCTGGCGGGCGATGCACGGTCTAACGGTGGGGAAAGCGGCGAATGTGAGTGAGGCAGAACTTGGCGTCAGTGTCTATCCTGGTGCGGTTCGTTTGGAAAAAGACAGTATGAGGATGAAGGCGCTTGGCATCGAGTCCGAGAGCGCGAGTTATACGACCAGCGATCCTGAAAGCTTGGTACTGAGCTTCTATAAGGTCAAGCTGGGCCCGAATGCGACTTCGACCGAACGCTACGGAAAGACCGTGCTCTCGCTGGCAGAAAATGCCGGAGGAGCGAAGGGCGGTGAGAGAATTATTATGAAGCCCAGCGCCGATGACTCTGGTTTGATTGAGATCACGATCACGCATACTGTGAAGACGCCGTAGACGACTGTTCGTATAGCATCGATCGATAGAAACTTATGGCCGAAGACAGAACGTCTTCGGCCATAAGTTTTTTGCTGGATGCGATTAGGAGGTTGGGGCGAGCAGCTCGAGGGCGCCGCGAGATTTTAAATCTTCGGCGACGCGCAGGCCGAGGGCGCGGGCGGTGATGCCGACGGGGACTTCGGACGAGTGACAGATCATGCGTTCGCCGTCGGGTGCGACGACCTGGGCCTGGATGCGCCAGGCGATAGGATCGCCGGCGTTGGGGACGGGGTCTGCGTCGTCGTAGACGGGGGCGCAGTGAACTCCGATGGGAAGCTGGCAGCCGCCGCCGAGGGCGTCGAGCACGGTGCGCTCGGCCTCGACTGAGAAGCGCGACTCGGGGTGGTCGAGCGCGGCGACTGCCTGGCGGATGCGGTCGTCGCGGGCGGGGTCGGCTAAGACTGAATAGGTGGCGGCTCGGGTTTCCAGCGCGAGCGCTCCCTGGCCGGGCGCGGGGCAGATCTCTTCGATGGTGAAGCGCTGATGGAGCCACTCGGTGCGGCCCAGCCGGTCGAGGCCGGCGGCGGCCAGCACCAGCGCGTTGCACTCGCCGTCGGCCAGCTTGCGCAGGCGAGTGTCGATGTTGCCGCGCAGCTCGACGAAGCGAAGGTCGGGACGCAGGGCGAGGAGTTGGGCGCGGCGGCGCGGACTGGTGGTGCCGACCAGGGCCCCGGTGGGCAGCGTGTGCAGCGCCTTCTGGCGTGGGCAGACGTAGGCGTCGCGCGGGTCGGCGCGCAAGGGGATGGCGGCCAGCGTGAAGCGCGGATCGAGCGCGGTGGGCAGGTCCTTGAGCGAGTGGACGGCGAGATCGATGCGGCCTTCGGCCAGCGCCTCTTCGATCTCCTTGATGAAGATTCCCTTGCCGTCGGCCAGCGGCGCAAGCGAGGGTTGGCCGTTTGTGCCGGGGCTGTCCGAGTCTGGCTGCTGGGCCATGCGGTCGCCGGTGGTGTGGATGATCTCGATCTCCACGGTGTGGCCTGCGGCGCGCAAGGCGTCGGCGATGTGGTTGGCCTGCCAGAGAGCGAGTTGGGAGCCGCGGGAGCCGATGCGGATGGGGTCGGTCATGTTCCTTAAGGTACTAGGTTCTCGCGGCCTTTGTCAGGCAAGGTAGTCCGGGTTGCGGGTGGTGCCATCGAAGCTGGGGCTGGTCTTGAAGAGCTCGAGGTGGCCATCTGCGGCCAGATCCTTGCTCTTGGCCAGGAGGGTTACGATCTGCTCCTGGGTCATGGGCTTGAAGGTCTTGGCTGCTGTGAGTGCCTGATCGAGGCGGGGCATGGTGTCCATGCCGGTGATGACGACGGAGACGGGCAGTGTCATCGAGTAGTGGAGCATCTCGATGGGGTCGGCCACGTTGGCCTTGATGATGGCCCCGAAGGCGAAGGTCTTCATGGCGAGGACGCCGATGCCCTTCTGGTTGCAGACCGGGACGACCTGGTGCTGGAAGGAGCGGAAGTGGGCGTCCATGATATTGATGGGCATCTGCGCGGTATCGAAGTGGAAGCCGTGCTTTTCGGCGGTCTCGATCATATGCAGATGGATGGAGGGGTCCTTGTGTCCAGTGAAGCCGATGTAGCGGACTTTGCCGGCCTTTTTGGCGGCGATGGCGGCTTCCATGGCTCCGCCGGGCGCGAAGACGGCTTCGGGGTCGCCCATGCGGACGACTTCGTGGATCTGGACCAGGTCGAGGTAATCGGTCTGGAGGCGGGTGAGTGAGGTTTCGAGCTGCTTATTCCATCCGGCAGCGGAGTGGCTGTCGGTCTTGGTCATGAGGAAGACTTTTTGGCGATAGCCGTCTCTTAGGGCCTTGCCCATGCGCTCTTCGGAGCGGCCGTCGCCGTAGTCCCAGGAGTTATCGAAGAAGGTCATGCCGGAGTCTGCGGCGCGGCGCATGAGGGCGATGCTGTCCTCTTCGCTGCCGAAGCCGATGTGGGCGCCGCCCAGGCCGATCGCGGAGACGCGCTCGCCGGTGCGGCCCAGCGTGCGGTAGGGCATGTCCGGGGATTCGGCGCGCGTGACCGTAGAGTGGGTGGGGGTGGTTTGGGCCTGGGCTCCGAGGCTGGCGGCGACGCTGGCGAGGGTGAGGGACTTGATGAAGTCTCTACGTTTCATGGCTTGGCTCCTGAGCGGCTGCTGAGCCCAAATTACGTTGGGCGGAGGCGGCTGTCAAACGGCGATTGCTGGTCGCAAGCTCTTACAATGATGATATTGACATAGGATGAATCAGGAGTGAAGCGAGGGGTCAGATGAACAAGCGAAGATGGTTGAGGATGGGAGTGGCGGCGATGGCGGGTGCGGCGATGGTGGGTGCGGGCGGCATGAGTGCGGGCGGGCAGGCTGCGGCGGGGCAGGTGGCGGCGTTTGGGCCGCAGAACCCGTTCTACGCGGAGAGCACGCTGCCTTATCACGCGCCGCCCTTCGACCGCATCAAGGACGCGGACTATCAGCCTGCGCTGGAGGCTGGAATGGCCGCGCAGATCAAGGAAGTGGATGCGATTGCGAACAATCCCGCCGCGCCGACCTTCGAGAACACGCTGGTGGCGCTGGAGAAGAGCGGGCGACTTTACACCCGCGTGGCAGAGGTCTTCGACGGCGTGCTGCAGGCAAACTCGAACCCGGCGCTGGAAAAGGTGGACGAGATCGAGTCGCCCAAGCGGGCGGCGCATGACGATGCGATTTATTTGAATGAGAAGCTGTTTCAGCGCGTCTCGGCGATCCATAAGCAGATCGACTCGCTGGGGCTGGATGCGGAGTCGCGGCGGCTGGTGGATGTGTACTGCAAGCATTTTGTGCATCAGGGCGCGAACCTGTCGGCCGCGGACAAGGAGAAGCTGAAAAAGCTGAACGAGGAGGGGTCGACGCTGGAGAACGGCTTCCGGACGAAGCTGCTGGCGGCGACCAAGGCGGCGGCCTACTCGACGACCGGCAAGAGCGCGCTGAAGGGGCTGACGGACGCGCAACTGGAGGCCGCGGTGGAGGCGGCGAAGGAGCGCAAGGTGGAGGGCTATGTGCTGCCGCTGCAGAATACGACGCAGCAGCCGGTGCTGGTGTCGCTGGAGGACCGCGCAACGCGGCAGGCAGTCTTTGAGGACTCGTGGAACCGCGCGGAACGCGGCGGCGCAAACGATTCGCGCGAGACGATTGTGCGGCTGGCGCAACTGCGCGCCCAGAAGGCGAAGCTGTTGGGCTACGCGAACTTCGCGGCCTGGAACCTGGAAGACCAGATGGCGAAGACGCCCGAGGCGGCGGTGAATTTCATGGATGAGCTGGTCCCGGCTTCGACGGCAAACGCGGTGGCCGAGGGCAAGGAGATCCAGGCGGTGATTGATTCACAAAAGGGCGGCTTCCAGTTGCAGCCGTGGGACTGGGATTTCTACTCCGAGCAGGTGCGCAAGGCGAAGTACGACATTGACGAGGCGCAGGTGAGGCCGTACTTCGAGCTGAACAACGTGTTGCAGAATGGAGTATTCTACGCGGCCAACCAGATGTACGGGCTGACCTTCAAGGAGCGAAAAGATATTCCCGTATACAACCCGGACGTGCGCGTCTTCGAGGTCTTCGAGGCGAGCGGCAAGCCGCTGGCGTTGTTCTACTGCGACTACTTCAAGCGCGACAACAAGAGCGGCGGCGCGTGGATGAGCAACTTCGTGGACCAGTCGAAGCTGATGGGCACGCTGCCGGTGATCTACAACGTGGCCAACTTCGCAAAGCCCGCGGCGGGCGAGCCGGCGCTGATCGGCTTCAGCGATGTGACGACGATGTTCCACGAGTTCGGCCACGGGCTGCATGGCATGTTCTCGAACGTGGAGTATCCGCTGCTGTCGGGAACCAATGTTCCGCGCGACTTCGTGGAGTTTCCCTCGCAGTTCAACGAGCACTGGGCGAGCTATCCGGCGGTATTCGACCACTTCGCCAAGCACTACAAGACGGGCGCGGCTATGCCCCCAGAACTCGCAATGAAGCTGCGCAAGGCGGAGAAGTTCAACCAGGGATACATGCTGACCGAGCTGCTGGCGGCAGCCGAGCTGGATATGCAGTGGCACACCATTGTGGCAACGGATTCGGTGACGGATTCGGACGCCTTCGAGAAGGCGGCGCTGGAGCGCAAGAAGATTGCGCTGGCGACGGTGCCTCCGCGCTACCGGTCCAGCTACTTCGCGCACATCTGGGGCGGAGGCTATGCGGCCGGGTACTACGCGTATCTGTGGAGCGAGATGCTGGACGACAACGCGTACCAGTGGTTCGAGAACAATGGCGGATTGACGCGCGCCAACGGGGACCGCTTCCGCTCGATGGTGCTGTCGAAGGGATATACGGAGGACTTGGGCAAGATGTACTCGGCGTGGCTGGGCGGGGAGCCGACCGCCGGGCCGATGCTGAAGCAGCGAGGGCTGGTGGAGGACGGGGCCGGGAAGTAGCCGGGGCGGACTGGAGCGCTTGGCCTGCAAAGGGGAAAATTGTGCTCGTTGAGAGGACTGGCTATGATGCCCGTATGAAGATGTCTTTGAAGCAGCGAGCTTTGCGGGCACTTGGGCATCGGTACTGGCTTCGCGGTCGCGATCGGGTACTGCGCCACTTTTCCGATCCCGACCACCATATCTCTCAGCCCTTCGAGATCGACTTTTTTGGCCTCTCCTATTCCGGCAACCTGAACAATTTCATCGACTGGACGGTCTTCTATTATGGGGCCTACGCAGTCGACGAACTGCATCTTCTGGCAGCACTGGCCGACGCGTTGCGCGCTCAGGGGAAGCCGGTCAACTTCTACGATGTGGGAGCCAATATTGGGCATCACTCGCTTTTCATGTCCAGCCACGCAGACCGGGTGTTCTGCTTCGAGCCGTTCTCCGTGGTGCGTCAGGAGATGGAGCGCAAGTTCAACCACGCCATGGTTCGCAACGCAACTATCTTTCCCGTCGCACTCGGCAATCGCAATGAGACTGGCGTTTTTCACCCGCCCACGGGGGCCAATCAGGGCACCGGAACGCTGGGCGACCGTCTTCCAGACAACGCCTCCGCCGAACCGATCCCGGTCCAGGTGGTGCGAGGCGACGACTTTTTTGCCGCCAACCGCCTGCCTCCCATCTCCCTGCTCAAGATCGATGTCGAGGGCTATGAGGTGAACGCGCTCGAAGGATTTCGCGAGACACTCTGGCGGGACCGGCCGCCGATTCTCATGGAGATCCAGCGCACAAACGAGTCCGGGGTCGATGCAGACAAGAGCGCCGGCATACGATCCCTGCTCTATCCCGACCATCTTTTGTTCGATGTAGGGGGTTCACGCGGGCGATTTACCCTCAAGCCGTTTTCGATGGGAGATACGGAAGAGGCACTTGTTCTCCCCATTGAACTGGCCGGAATCATTCCCGGAACTGCCCGCTACTAGAGCATTTTCACGGTTACTGTAATGCAGGATAATATTGTCATTCTGACCCTGAGCTTGCCGAAGGGGAAGAATCCCCGCATTTTGCTCGCAGCGCGATATATTACACCCTCGCTGAAAATGCTCTAGATGCTTACGTTGATTGAGGTCTGGTCGAGGGCCTCGATGAAGAGGCCGGCCCAGTGGGCGACGGCTTCCGCATTGGCCCCGGTGGCGTCGTCGCGGTCTCCTTCGAGGGTTGCGAGCTGCACGGCAAAGTTGCCGACCGTGGAGCTTTCAGGCGATCCGCGGAAGACTTCCAGGCCGGTGGCCTCTGAGGTGAGGCGATTGAGGAATGCGTTCTGATTGGCGCCGCCGACGATGAAGAGCCGCTTCAATTTACTGCCAGTGAGCAGGGCGACGCGGTTGAGCACCGCGGCGTAGCGCGCGGCCAGCGAGTGGAAGATGAGGCTGGCGAAGGCGGGCGCGTTGGCCGGGCTCTCGTCGAGCGGGGCAAGGCCGTTTTTCTTTCTCTGGTTATTGATGCGCTGCGGCATGTGCTCCGGCAGCAGCAGATCGGGATCGTCCACGTCGAGCAGCCCAATGGGGCAGGGCGTCTTCTCGGCTGCGGCGACCAGATCGACGATGGGCCATACCCTGCCGTCCAGCGCCCACTGGGCCGTGCACTGGCTGATGAGCCACATCCCGTTGACGTTCTTGTGGAAGCAGACGCCGCCGCCGGCCGCGCCGAGGTTGGTGAAGTTTTCGGCGGTTGAGGCAGCGGTGTTGCAGGGCCGCTCGATGAGCATTCCCACCAGCGACCAGGTGCCGGAGCTGATGTAGGCCCAGTCGTTGCCGGTGGCGGGAATGCCTGCAATCGCCGATGCGGTGTCGTGGCAGGCGGGCGCGATCAGCGTGGTGTCGCGGAAGGCGGCCAGCGTGGCCAACTTGCCGCTCAGCTTGCCCAGTGCGGTGCCGGGCGGGACGAGCTTCGGCGCGCAGGAGGGGTTGAGGCTGAGGGTGCTGAAGATCTCTTGGCACCACTGCTTTGTGTTGAGGTCGACCAGCTCTGTGTGGGTGGCGTTGGTGTACTCGGCCACACGCGCGCCGCCCCAGTGGGCGAGCAGATACTCCGGAAAATTGAGCCACTGCTTGCCCTCTGGCAGCCCGGCGAGCTTGTCGGCGTAGAGCTGGTAGACGGTGTTGAAGGGGAGGATCTGGACGCCGGTGAGCTGGCGCATCCGCTCCTGGCTGCACTTCTGGTGGGCCAGGCGCTGCGACTCGGTGTTGCGCGGGTCGCGATAGCAGAAGGGATCGGCCAGCGCAGCGCCGTTGGCGTCCACGCGCACATAGTCCACGGCCCAGCCGTCGGCGGCGATGGAGCGGATGCCCTCGGGAGCGAGCGCGGCGCACTTGCGCAGTCCCTCTTCCAGGCCGCCGGTGATGGCCTTCAGGTCCCAGTGCAGACCGCCGTCAATCTCGCGCGGATTGTTGGGGATGCGGTGCACCACCTGGATCGACGGGCGTCCGTCCTTCCAGCGCAGCAGGCAGACGCGGCAGCTCTCCGCACCCAGATCGACGGCGATCAGGGCGCGCGTATCGGACGGGGCGGACGGGGCAACGGGCTTGTTGGATGGGGTTGTCATCGGCACCCCTCCGCGCTGAATGCCATAACCATCGCCGGTGCGCTGGCGGATTGATTGCTCTTCCAAGACCGCAATTCCATGTTTACCGACCTCATGCTGACCTCAAGGGGAATGATTGTTTTTTGCCGCATCCATCATTCCACATGGCAGAACCATGCGCAATCGGCGCGGGGTAAAGAGCAGGGAACCATCTCCGTCGTTTGCATGTGCGGGTGCATTGCGGGCGCTCACGGTACAGTTGCGGTGTATACTATTATACTATCTCGGTAGTCCGGTCGCGCACGTTTCACGACGGTGGTCAATTAAGACCGTATCCGGGAAAGGTCTTGCGATGGTACAGCTTGAAAAACCCACATTTGATGTCCATGCTTTCCTGGCCAATGCCGGCCTGGGGCGAAGAATTGTGCAACTGGAGCCCAAGCAGAACTTCTTTACCCAGGGAGATTCCGCGGACTCGGTCTTCTATCTGCAGAAAGGCCGGGCAAAGGTCACCGTTGTTTCCACAATCGGCAAGGAGGCCACGATTACGTTTCTCTCCGAAGGCGATTTTGTAGGAGAAGGGTCGCTGGCTGCGGTGCCTGGGCTTCGTTTGGCCACGGCCACAGCTCTTACCGCCTGTAACGCGCTCAAAATCACGCGCGAGGAGATGGTTCGCGTCATGCACGAGGAGCATGACTTCTCCGACCTGTTCATGAAGTTTCTGCTGGAGCGCAGCATGCGCGTCCAGGCCGATCTGGTCGATCAGCTCTTCAACTCCAGTGAAAAGCGGCTGGCAAGAATCCTGCTGTTGATGTCGGAGTTTGGCCAGCCGGGCGAGCCGGAACCCTTCGTCCCCAAGATCTCGCAGGAGACCCTGGCGGAGATGATCGGCACCACACGCTCCCGCGTCAGCTTCTTCATGAACCGCTTCCGCAAACTCGGCTTTATCGAATACAACGGCCGCATCCGGGTTCACAAGTCGCTGCTGAACGTGGTTCTGCTCGACCATATGCCAGGCAATAATGCCGAAAAGTCGCCGATCCTGGGCCTTCCCGGGGAGAAGAGCAAGCCCCGCCGGAAGCCCCCCGTCAGCCCTGTGCGAAATTGAACAGTATTGCAATTCATTGAATGGGATACTCGCTTCAATACCTGTAAAAGGCTATTGGAGGTGCTGGATGCCCAATACCAAAGCGAAAGTCCTCGTTGTAGACGATGAGCCTTTGATTCGAACGACGATGTCGATGGTGCTTGCCGAGATGGGGTATCAGGTGCGGTCCGCGGAAAACGGCTTCTCCGCGTTGCGCGAGATCCGCCAGGAAATGCCAGACATCCTTCTGACCGACCTCAACATGCCCGACATGTCCGGCTTCGAGTTGCTCTCCGTGGTTGGCCGCCGGTTTCCCGCAGTCCATAAGATCGCAATGAGCGGTGCGTATCTCGGCACTGAGGTGCCTTCTGGAGCTTCCGCCGACGCTTTCTATCAAAAGGGCAGCGGCGTGGAGGCGCTCCTGCATATCCTCGGCGCGCTGCCTCACATAGAACAGCTCGCTCCCCAACCTTTCAGTTCAGCGGTGCCTCTCTGGATTCATCGCAACGGTCATGGCTCCGCCCCGGAGACATGCGTCACCATCTCCTGCCCGGTGTGCCTGAGAAGCTTTCCCCAGGCCATCGACGACTCTGACGGCCTCGTGCGCGAAACGGATTGCATCCATTGCAGCAACCCGATTCAGTACGCAATCGTCCAGCCCCCGGATCGCATGTCTGTGTAGGCGTACACCGCCGGGCACTCCATCCTCATGCCACACAGCTCATAGCCCATAGCTCGAACCGGAAAAATAGCCGGGTGCCCCATCTTCGCCGCAGTCTCATCGCGGCTAAGGTGGGGCCTTACCGGGTACCCATCCATCCCAGCCGGGTGCCCCATCCATCGCGGCACTATCGCAATGGGTGGGACGCGTACCCACGAGTCGTCATTCTGGCGCAGCCAGAATCTCTGTATTGGCCCTTGCATTTGCTCCCGCCGGTCGCCCCATCCTCATACCACACAGCTCATAGCCCATAGCTCGAACCGGAAAAATCGTCGTCGCATCCGCAAAATCCCCCGCAAATCCCTCCCAAGGCCAACATTATCTTCCGCTTTTATTTCAATCAGTTACCAAAACCACCTCAAACACTGAATCAGCCAAGTCATGTCCTGGGCTTCCCCTCCTTGAGCCGCGAACCGCGTGGAGTGAACCCCTAAACTGAGACAATGCAGGAAAGCCCCATTTTCATCGAATGGAGGCATGGATGAAGCGAACGTATCGTCATTGGACCCCGTCGGAGAAGCGGGCTGCGGTAGCCGAGATGGCT
>Ga0224554_1000091_pt1 | contig 83488 bp, 75 predicted proteins | sample 714S22024metaG_FD_180666 | JGI IMG/M metagenome (GOLD analysis project Ga0224554, IMG submission 180666) | Peat soil microbial communities from Stordalen Mire, Sweden - 717 S2 20-24 | ecosystem: Environmental > Terrestrial > Soil > Wetlands > Peat | place: Sweden: Norrbotten County, Stordalen... | reverse complement strand
GAACGCAAACGTCATCACCATCAACGTTGGCGGCGGGATTCTGGGAACCGGGACCTACCGGCTGCTGGACTGCACAGGCACCTTGAGCGGCACGGCCAACGCCACGCCGGTGTTCACCGGTCTGGGCCTCAACCCCGGGGCGACGGCTTCCATCGTGACAACCCCCGGCAGCAACGGTCATGTGGACCTGGTGGTGACCGGCTCGATGCTCGTGCCGACGGTCCCGCCGCACATCGCCGGTTTCAACATGGTCAACACGAACCTGGTTCTCAACGGGACCAACGGACAGACCGGCGGGACCTATTACCTGCTGGGCAGCACCAACCTCGCATTGCCGCTGAGCCAGTGGACGCCGGTGGCCACCAATGTTGTGAGCACCAACGGTGCCAATGGCGCGTTCACCTTTACCGGCACCAACACGGTTCACTCCGGTGTTGGCCAGCAATATTACATCTTGAGCAACACCAATAATTGATGGTGGTGGATCCCTCCCGCTCGCGGTCATAAGACAAAACCCCGGCGGGAGGGTTGCCATTTCGCGGAAACGCCCTTCAACCTGCTGCAAAAATTTGAGGCAAATTTGTGGCGAAATGTTACTCTTGAACATGCCAATCCACGACGGGTCTCTCAATTCCTCATTCAATCTTCAGAGCCGTCTGCCCGTTTGCCGGTGTTTTCCTCAGTCATTCCTTGTCATCGTCGGCTGTCTGGCGCAGCTCTCGAATCCGGCGAACATCCAAGCCGCCACCGGCTCCTCCACATGGGCCAACGGCGACAGCTCCGGCGTCTGGAGCAGCACCAGCACCAGCACCGACTGGCTCGGCGCGACCGTTCCGAACTCGCCGGGCTGGATTGCGCAGAGCGCGCCGGGCAGCGGCAACAGCGGCACGGTGACGCTCGACATGAACGCGACGGCGGGCCAGTTGAATAATGGCGGCAACAGCGGCGGCAACCATTTCACCGTGGCCGGCACCGCCTTCACCCTTGCGCTCGACGGCACCGGTCTGGGCGCGAACAAGTTTGGCGACACGGGCGTCGCGGCGCTGTTTCACGGTTCCAGCATCAACGCGCTGATCGTGCAGCCCAGCATCGTGATGTCGAACACGGACCTGGACATCGGCACCACCTACGGAACCGGCGGGGTTGGCGCGTCAAACGTCGTCGGCGTTGTGGGTGTGACGACCTTGAACAACGCCGGCAGCACGGGCAACGCCGCCGCGCCGCACAACCTGTTCATCAAGGGCGCCGGCGCCAAGGCCACAATCACCACCGTGTTCATCAACAGCGACATTGGAACGGCGGGCGCGGGCATCGTGATATCCAATTCCATCGGGAGCGGATACGTCCTGCTGGCAGGCTCGTTGGGGCCGGGCGTGACCGGACTTTTTCACAACAGCACGGGCAGCATCCTCGTTCTGGCTGGAACCAACAACACATATTCCGGCGACACCACCATCATGTCCGGCACGCTGCGGTTGGGCGCCGCCAACACGATTCCCAACGGGGCCACGGCCGGTAATGTGAACGTCAACGGCACGCTGGACTTGAACGGTTTCAGCGACACCCTCAACGGCCTTTCCGGCACGGGCGTCGTGGACACGATTGCGGGCGGAACGCCGACGCTCACCGTTGGCGACAACAACGCCAGCACCACGTTTTATGGAGCGATCCAGAATTCCGCCGGCGTGCTGCGGCTGACAAAAATCGGCGCAGGCGTGCTCACGCTTAACGGCGCGAACACCAGCAGCGGCCTCATCGTGGTCAGCAACGGCACGCTGCTGGTGAACGGTTCGCTGGGCACCAACTCGGTCACGGTCTGCGCCAACGCGACATTGGGCGGCAGTGGAACGGTTGGCGGGGCGGTGGCAATTCAGGCGAATGGCCAACTGGCGCCAGGTGCCGGTGCTGATTCCGCCGGGACGGTGTTGACATTGAGCGATCAACTCACGCTCGCATCCGGCAGTCTCACCACCATGAAGGTGCAAACCGGCAACGTCGGCGACCGGATTGCGACCGGCGGCGCGCTGGTTTACGGCGGCGCGCTCATCGTGACAAATACCGGCGGCGCACTGTCGTCGAATGATCATTTCACTTTGTTTTCGGCGACCGATTATTCGGGGAACCTGTCCAGCCTTGCGCTGCCGGCGCTCGGCGCGGGACTGGGCTGGAGCAACAGCCTTTCGCGCGACGGCTCGCTGACCGTTGTGGCCGGCACCGTCGGTCCGGCGGCGGTGACGAATCTGGCGGCGACGGGAATTCAATTCACGTCGGCAACGCTGAATGGGCGTGTCACTTCGACCGGCTTCCAGACGCCGACCGTCACGATGTTTTATGGTCTGGTCAATGGCGGAACCAATCCCGCCGCATGGAGCCAGAGCGTCCTGCTGGGATTGGCCGACGGCAATTTCAGTTGCACGGTCACCGGTCTGACCTCCGGCGCGACTTATTATTTCACGGCGGCGGCAACGAATGACGCCGGGCTTGTCTGGGCCGCGCCGTCCCAATCGTTCACCACGCCGACAGTGGTTCTGGCAACGGTGTCGAACTTGCCGGCGTCGGTGGTGAAGAACACCTCGGCGACTTTGAACGGCCAGATCATTTCAACCGGCTACGAAATTCCGGTCGTGACCCTGTATTACGGTCCGGGCGACGGCGGGGCCAATCCCCCCGCCTGGAGCCGGAGCGTGGCGTTGGGCCCGCAAAGCGGCAGCTTCAGTTTTACCGCCACAGGATTGGCCACAAACACGCCGTATTATTTCACGGCCGCCGCCTCGAACTCGGCGGGCGTCTCGTGGGCGTCGCCCTCACAATCATTCACAACGCTGGCCAGTTACCAGCCCATCGCCGGCTTTATGCCGCCGCAGTCGCAAATCATGAGCGACTTGGTGCTGGCCAACAACAACTTCACCAATCATTGGCCCACACCGGGTTGCAGCTCGTGTTTGCCAGGAGGGCGGCCGAGCGCTGAATGGACGCGCGGCACATACATGGAGGGCGCCCTGGCCCTGTATCGGCTGAATCAGGACGCCAACATTTATAATTACGCAGTGCAATGGGGCGCACTTGTCAACTGGGTCTTGTCCGACAGCGATACCGGGACGGATCCCAACGGCCACTGCGCCGGGCAGAGCTATACCGACCTTTACCTCCTTGCTCCCATTCAGGCCAACACCAACCGCCTGACCCACATTGTCAACAACGTCAACTATTGGGTGAGCAACAACATCGGGTTGACCGCCTGGAGTTTCGTTGACGCCATTCACATGTCCATGCCCGCCCTGGCCAAACTCGCTGCCATCAACTCCAACACGGTGCCGGCCCTCAAAAACAACGCCACCTTTTCCCCTGCAATGTATTCCTGGTTTCATAACACCAAAAGCGTCATCGGCCCGTCCAATGGCCTTTACAACATCACCGACCATCTTTGGTGGCGGGACGCAACCTTCGTAACGAACTATACCGCCCAGGATGGCACGAAACAAAAATGTTACTGGTCGCGTGGGAATGGCTGGGCCATGGTCTCCCTCTGCCGGACGATGGATGTTCTGCCGATCAGCGACCCGCACTACGCTGAATATCTGCAAACTTTTACGAACATGGCCGCCGCCCTCAAGGCGGTGCAACGTGCCGACGGCTTTTGGAATGTCAACCTGGCCTATACCAACGATTATCCCGGCCCGGAAGCCAGCGGCACCGCCAGCTTCGTTTATGGCTTGGCTTGGGGGATCAACCACGGTTATCTGGCCACCAACGATTACCTGCCCTCCGTCATCCGGGGATGGGACGCCCTTTCCAACGGCGCGCTCCATCGCACGGCCGACACCACCAACGGCGCCGGTTTTCTAGGTTACGAGCAGGACGCCGGCGACAAGCCGTCTGACGGCCAGCCCGTCACCTACACCAGCGTGCCAACTTTCACCGATTTTGGACTCGGACTGTTCCTTCTGGCAGGCACTGAAATTTATCCATTAAGCTCTTCACCGGGCATCATCATGTCGTCCCCGGTGCTGGGGGGCGGACAGGTTCAACTCGATTTCACAGTCATCAGCACGTTGACCAACGTGACGCTCAACCTCCTGCAATGCGACACATTGGGCGCGGGCTGGACCGCCAGTCCCACCGCGACACTGACGACGAATGTTGCCGGATATTCGTATCGTTTCACAACGCCGTTTATTCCTGCCACCCGGTTTTATCGCGTCCAGGCCGGACCTTGAACCTTCACCCTGGTTAAATGATTGGTGTCACGATGAATCTGCAAGTCTATATTGAATTTAGAAACCGAGACCTCTGCAAAACTCTTTTGAACGGATGATTTGATTGTGCGTCAGAGAAACATGCAAACGACGACCAAGGCACAAATGGGATTGCTGGACAGTCTGATGATCGCCACGCCGACCAACGAATTTCTGGAGCGGCTCGACCGCAGCTTGGATTGGCAACCGATTGAGCAAGCGTTGCAGGCGATGTATCCGGCGACGACGGGTCGTCCGCCGTGTGCGCCGCTGGCGCTCTTCAAAATGAGTTTGCTCCAGCACTGCCATGGTTTGTCCGATCCGCAGTGCGAGGAACTGGTGGGCGACCGCTTGAGCTGGCGACGCTTCGTGGGATTGGGTTTGTCGGACGCCGTGCCGGACGAAACCACGCCGGTGCGTTTCCGGCAGCGATTGCGGGAACACGGCCTGCACGAGAACCTGCTGGCGTTGGTCAACCGGCAGCTGCAAGCCGCACGGCGTGCGCCGGCCAGGGCAGACACAACCGGCAGTGAGGCGCATGAGCGTCCCTGCCTTCGGTTCGGTAAACCATCTTTACGTTGAAAAATGTCGGCGATATCAAAATAAACAACTTGAACAGCCTTTTTCAGATGCCTCCAATTATGAAACATCAATCCAGCATCGTGCGCGGTTTTCTGGGCGCGTTTCTTTTTGTTCAAACCGCCCTGCTTGCGCCTGCCGCCGAATCGCCGGCGGTCACCAACGCGCTCGCGCCCGCCAATCCGCCCGTCCGCGATGCCGCCGGCACCGCCGCGCCGGGCGCGCATCTGGATTATGCGCCGGGCCGGCCGCCGAAATTCTGGTCCGTCGCCGCCGCCGAAACGGTCATGGCGCGCTGGCCGGATTTCTCGAAGGCGTATTTCAACGGCTGGACCTATGTGAACGGCTACGAGCTTTTCGGTTTTGAAATGCTTTATCGCGAGACGGGCGACCAGAAGTATTTTGATTACATCAAGAACTACATTGACCAGTTTGTGGATGCGGACGGGAATTTCCGGGACGTCGCCAATGCCAAAGGCCAGACGAACACCGTTGTCTTCAACAATCTCGACAACATGATGACGGGCAACTCGCTGGTGATGCTTTACGAAACCACCAGGGACGAGCGTTACAAAAAGGCTGCCGACACAATCCGCCGCGCGTTCGACACGTATCCCACGAACAGCGACGGCGGCTTCTGGCACAACAAACGCATGAACGGGCAGATGTGGATTGACGGCATTTTCATGGGGCAGATGTTTCTGACGCGCTACGGCAAATCCATCGGCGACAGCCAGTATTGCTGGGACACGGCCACGAAGCAGCTTTCTGTTTTTGCCCACCTTGCCGAGCGCGATCATTCCGGGCTTTATTTGCACGGTTATTTTGAACCCGGCCACGGCGGCAAGGCTCCTGCCTGGGCCGATCCGCAGACTGGCCTCTCGCCGGAAGTCTGGAGCGAGGGACTAGGCTGGTATTCGCTCGTGCTGGTTGAGACGCTGGCGGATTTGCCGAAGGATCATCCGCGCCGCTCCGAGATGGAGGATATTTTCCGCCGGCTCGCCGCCGGTCTGAAACGCACGCAGGACGCGAAGAGCGGCCGTTGGTTTCAAGTGGTGGACAAGGGCGACCTGCCGGACAACTGGACGGACAATTCCGGCAGTTCGATGTTCACCTACACCCTCGCGCGGGGGATTGAACTGGGCCTGCTCGACAAAACGGAATATGAGCCTGTCGTCGAAAAGGGCTATCAAGGCATCATCGCCAACGCAAAGATCAACGACCGGGGATTGCTGGACATTTACAGCGCGTGCGACGGCGTCGGCGTGCAGGTGGATTACGCGCACTACATCAACTTCAAAAAATCCATTAACGCCAAGGAAGGCAACGCAGGTTTTCTCTGGGCCACGGCCATCGTCGAGAAACCGCAGTTGGAGCAGTTGAAAAAGAAGTGATGCCAGCCGCCGCCCGCGCATGAAAAAAATCCTGATTCTTGCCGTTGTGCTGGGACTGATTGCCGTCAGGCCCGTTTTCGGACAGGCCGCGACGACAAATCCGGTTTCCGGCGCGGTGACGCATTCCTTTGTCTGCACGGATTACACGCAGGGCAAGGTGTTCATCATTTCATCCGCCGGAATGATCGAGTGGGAATACGACGGCGCGACGAATTGCAACGACCTCTGGGTTTTGCCGAACGGCAATTTATTGTTCAACACCGGCCATGGCGTGAAGGAAGTGACGCGCGACAAAAAAATCGTGTTCGACTACGAATCCGCCAGCGACATTTACGCTTGCCAGCGGTTGCCGAACGGCAACACGTTCATCGGCGAGTGCAGCGCGGGCCGGCTGTTGGAAGTGAATCCCGCCGGGCAGATTGTGAAGGAAATCCATTTGCTGCCGCCCGGCACGGACGGTGGCCACGCCTTCATGCGCAACGCCCGCAAATTGGACAACGGAAATTATCTCGTCGCCCATTACGGCCTGAAAGTCGTGCGCGAATACGATTCCACCGGCAGGCTGGTCCGGGAAATTCCCGCCGCCGGCGGTCCGCACAGCGTTGTGCGCCTGCCCAACGGCAACACGCTCATTTCCTGCACCGACGGTCCGGGCGGCTCGCGTGTTTTTGAAGTGGATGCCGTCGGCAAAACCGTCTGGCAGGTGCAGAGCAATGAACTGGCCGGCGTCCAGTTGAAATTCATGGCCGGTCTGGAGCGTCTGCCCAACGGCAACACACTCATGGCCAACTGGCTGGGTCACCATCAATTCGGCAGCGCGCCGGATTTGATTGAAGTCACGCCGGACAAACGCGTTATCTGGACATTTTCCGGCGGCAAGGAAATCAAAACAATTTCGAGCGCGCTGCTTTTTGATGGACCGTCAGCCGATGCCGCGCGCAGGGAAGTTTTGCACTGACGATCTTCTCTTACTGCCCCGAATAAAAGGCCTCCACCTTTACAGGCTTGGCACTTTCTCAGGCACCATGGCCAGCCGCCGACTGCGCCCAGCCGGACGCGGGAAAGCTGATCGCGATGATGATGCTCGTCTCGGTGGTGTGCAGCCTGGTTTCCGGCGGCGAGCAACTCTGGGCCGCGCCGGTCAAGATTGCTGTCGGCCTGATGATTTCGGCGCTGATCTGCCTGCCGAGCCTTTACATCTTCACCTGCTTGAGCGGTTCGCAGGCGCGGCTCGTCGAGGTTTGCGGGCTTCTCGCCGGGTTGCTGATGCTCATGACGATTCTGCTCATCGGCTTCGCGCCGGTTGCGTGGATTTTCTCGCAATCCACCGAATCGCTCGCCTGGATGGGCACGCTGCATCTGGTCTTCTGGTTTATCGCGACCATTTTCGGGCTGCGGTTTTTGGAAGCCGGATTTTCCCACTCAAATGCCCGGTCGCACGCTGGCTTCCACACATGGGTTGTCATCTTTCTTCTCGTGGCTGTGCAAATGACCACCGCGCTGCGCCCCATCCTCGGCAAGGCGGACGCCTTTTTGCCGATGGAAAAACAATTCTTTGTGAACCACTGGGGCGATTGCTTGAAGGCAACGGACAGTGAATTGAAAAGGCCGGGGCGCGAATAAAATATCCAAAACGTGAACTATTTCAATTGTGATAGCCACCTCCGAAACTCCCAAATCCGTTGGCGCCTTTCTGCGCGCTAAACTGGAGCGCTTTCGCGAATGGATGTTGCGCCGGCAGGGAAATCTGGTGGTATTTTGTGTCGTGGCCATCGTAATCGGTGCGGGCAGCTACGGTGCGGCGATGGGTTGCTGGCGTGATCCTTTGCAGGCGCTTTACACCAGCATCAAACTGCCGCTGGTGATCTTGCTGACCACGCTGGGCAACGGGTTGCTGAACGGGATGCTCGCGCCATTGCTCGGACTGAACGTGACCTTCCGGCAGTCGCTCGCCGTGGTGCTGATGAGTTTTGCCGTGACCGCGATGGTTTTGGGCGCGTTAAGCCCGGTGGCGCTGTTCATCGTGTGGAACACGCCGCCGCTGGTAGCGGGGACAACCATAGCGTCGCTGGAATACGCGCTGCTGCAATTGACGCTGGCGGTGTTTGTGGCGCTGGCCGGCGTGATGGGCAATCTCCGGCTCGTGCCGCTGCTGCGGGAATGGGCCGGAAGCACTGCCGTGGCGCGCAATGTCCTGTTCGCGTGGCTGGCGGGAAATCTTTTTCTCGGCAGCCAGATTTGCTGGGTGCTGCGGCCGTTCATCTGGGAGGCGAACCGGCCGGTGGAATTCATCGGGCAAGATTGCTTTCAGGGCAGTTTTTTCGAGACAATTTTCAAGGCGGTGTGCAGACTGGTATTCTCATGAAGGCGCGAATGAAAAGAATTCTGGCCGGACTGGCTGCTTTGGCAGTTGCAGCGCTCATCTGGCTCCCGTGCCTGCATTTCGTTTTCACCAAACCCGTTCCCAATTTCCGCCGGGAACAGGGGCTTTCATCCGAGGCGTGTCAACTGGCGGCCTGGCATCTGCAACTCTGGACCGAACCAGCGTTACGTGAAACGGAACTTAAGAAGATGCGGGTTAGCAACACGGAATGGGATTTCATGGGACGCAGTTATTTGGTCTGGTCACTCGCGAACATGGCGCTGCGCGATCCAGTGTCCAAGCCGCTTTATCTGCGGACGATGGATCGAATCATTGATGAAACCCTGCGGCTGGAAAAACAGGAGGGGATGTATTTCTTTCTGATGCCTTATGCCAAGGAGGGGCCTTATGTCATGCAGCCGCCGCACAGCCTCTTTCTCGACGGTGAAATTGCCTTGATGCTGGCCTCGCGCCGGGTTGTTGAAGAAAAACCGGAACGATTAGCAGACTGGCAGGAGCATTTAAGAGAATGGCGACCCGGCAACGGGCCGCCCTTTTTGTTTGTGGCGGATCTACAGACGGTTTTTTATTTGCGAAATTGTGTTGCAGTCGCTTGACAGGCTGGAAAAGTGGACGACCGTGCATTGGCTGGCATGGACGTGAGTGCGGTTGACGGTCCCCAGACGGCACGAAACCCGTGAGACCGTCGGTTGAGAGTTGGAAGTGGAGAAAGACAGTCAGTTGGTAGATACGCCCATGCCAGCCATGCTCGTCTCTGTGCTTCCAAAATGGCGAAACGCCGCGGTGCCGGCCTTGGCGCGCACGGGAATTCGCGTGCGTTCCTCGTGTGATAACCTGGCGAAAATCATTCTGATTTAGCATTTGTAATTTGATGGCGTGTTTGCGAGATTCCGTTCCGAATGGAATCTGGGTAACCGGTGGATGGATGTTCCCACTGATGTTCAAATTTTTGGGCTGATATAAACCCTGCAAATATATGCTCGAATGGAAATCGGATTATGAGACAGGCGTGCCGGAACTTGACGCGCAGCACAAAGTCTTGTTCGACAATGTCAACCAGGTTGGAAAACTCCTGGAAAAGCCGGAGATTGAGCGGTCGGAAGCGGACCGACTGCTCGTCTTTCTGGAGAATTATGCCGGGCAACATTTCGATGGCGAGGAGACCTGCATGGAGCGTTTCCGCTGTCCGGCCCACGCGAGAAACAAGATGGAGCATGAAATGTTTCTGCATGTTTTGAGAATTGCCAGGAATGAATTTGAGGCTGCAACCCTGCCGAGGAAGGTGCTGGAGCGATTGCATGAGAGCATGGTCTGGTGGCTCAATGACCACATTCTCAAGGTGGACGTCCAGTTGAAGGGTTGCGTCGGAAAAACGGCAAGTGGTGGTAAAAAACGTCCGACATCATGATTTGACATCTGAACGGTTGGCGGATGCGTCTGTTTAAAAAAGTCAGCCCGGCCACGATCGGCCGGGCTGCTTTCTTCAAGGCATCGTTAAATCAGCGGCCAACCCACAGCACGTCGAGATTGCCGGGACCGCCGCGTCCGCCGCCGCGCCGTTGACCGCCTGCGGGCGCGTTTGTCGGCGTCGCTGGCGGGGCATTCGTGGCGGAAACCGCCTGGGGCGCGCGTTCGGTGCAGATCAAAATGATCTGGTTGTTCTTGGTGTCGAGTGACGAGGTTTTGCAACCGGCCTTGGTTGTGACGTTTTGTTCCAACGCGAAGCTTGTGGGGGTGCTTTCCTTGATGATGGTCAGCGTGGCGTCGCGGCCGTTGGAACTCCATGCCTCCATCGTGGCGGGATTAAAGCCGCCACCGTCCGTGCCGTTGCCGATGGGCAGCGTGGCCAACACCTTGCCGTCGTTCGCATTTAACACCACGCAGACACTTGGTTCCGCGCACATGGCAAACAGAATGTGATTCTTCACGTCAAAACCGAGGCCTCCGGGCGCGCCAGCGGTCTCGCCAAGGTCATATTTGGTGATGAGCTTCAGGGTCTTCATATCCACGACGGCGATTTTTTTCTCGTCCTCCACATCCACATACAATTTTCCCTGTCCGTCACTTTGTGCCTGCTCCATCGCACCGTGAACGTCAATTGTCCCGACGACTGTGCCGTCCTTGGGATCAATCACCGTGATGCTGGGATCTTCGTGGCTGAAAATCAAAACTTTGTCCGTGAACGGTTCCAGCAGGATGCCGTCGGGCCGGCCCTGCACGTCAATGTCCTTGATTTTTTCCATCGTCTGCGTGTCAAACATTCCAATCTTGCCGGCGCTGCTGAAGCCGTGATGCGTGGCGGTGTCAATGGCCACGCCGTGGCCGCCGATGTTCGTGATGGCGCCGATGTATTTGTGGCTGTCCAGGTCGAAGACATAAGTGTTTCCGCCGCGCGGCACATAGACGCGCCGGCCGTCGCTGTCGGCATAGACGTAATCAATGCCGCCGTTGCCCATGAGCTGGGCGGTGTCGAGCACCTTGTAAGGGGTGTCGGTTTGGGCGGGAAGATTGACGGCCAGCAGGCCGATTCCCGCCACGGACAGTATTTTCGATAGAGTATTCATAAGTTAAGTTGAATGTTGTGTTCACCGTGTTATTGCATTTCCCGCACCCCGGTTCAATGGCTTTTTGTATTATGACAAAGAATTAATTTACAGGCTTTACGGCCGGCTTCCTCGCGCATTCGGGAAGCCCCGACCCGCGGGACACCGGAATGAAAAACCGGCCGTTTCACCAAGCCATGACGCATCCGCCAGAACGTGCGGCAAAATGACAAAATTGTCATGTGCCGTTCATGCAGCGTTCATTCCGATGCTGTTCAATGGCACAGCTCGGATTTTGAAAGCCAGCAAATCGCACTTAAAAAAGAACCGCCATGAAAATCAAAATGATTGTCTGTTTCGCCCTCGCTGCCGGCTTGCTGGCCGGCTGCGTCTCGGAAAAAGACTAGGCGTTGTGAATCGCCCCACAAGCCAGCCGCCACAACTTTTCCGTTTCAACCCTCCAACATTTCAGCGATTCTCAAATCATGCGCATTCTGGTGGTCGAAGATGAAAAAAAGACGGCGTCATTTGTCCGCAAGGCACTCCAGGCGGAGGGCTTCGCCGTGGACGTGATGGCGAATGGCGAGGACGGCCTGCTCGCCGCCGCCGGCACGCCCTTCGACGCCATCATCCTCGACATCATGCTGCCGGGGTGCGACGGGCTGAGCGTGCTGCGCCGGTTGCGCGAACAAAAAAACACCACGCCCGTGCTGCTGCTCTCCGCGCGCGGCGAAGTCAACGAACGCGTCGAAGGGCTGAATCTGGGCGCGGACGATTATCTGCCCAAGCCGTTTGAACTCGCCGAGCTTGTCGCCCGCGTGCGCGCGCTCACCCGGCGCGGCGGCGAAAACCGGCCCGTCGTCCTGCGCGTGGCGGACTTGACGCTGGATACCGTGACCCGCCGGGCGCGGCGCGGCGGCGCGGAAATCGAACTGACCGCGCGCGAATACCGCCTGCTCGAATTCCTCATGCGCTCGGCGGGCCGGCTATGCGGACGCATGATGATTCTGGAAAAAGTCTGGGACTACGATTTTGATCCCGGCACAAACCTCGTGGACGTTTATGTCCGCCGCCTGCGCGAAAAAATTGACGCAAATTTTGAACCCAGGCTCCTGCACACCGTTCGCGGCAGCGGCTATGTGTTGAAGGAGACGCCATGACCATCCGCGCCCGCCTGACTTTGTGGTATGCCGGCATTTTGATTTTGTCGCTGCTCGTCATCGGCATTGGAACCTACCGGGAAATTGACGAGCAAATGCGCCACGATCATCGGCGCGCGCCGACGGGACGCGCCATTTCCGAAACCAGCGAGATGGTTTTTCAAGTCGGGCTGCCGGCGGTTGTTCTGGGGTTGCTCGGCGGCTGGTGGCTGACCCGCCGGGCGCTGGCGCCGGTCAAAAAACTGACCGCCGCCGCCACCCAAATCCACGAGCGCAACCTGCGCGACCCGCTGCCGCGCACCCGCAACGGCGATGAACTGGACCAGCTCACGAAGGTTTTCAACGACTCGCTCGCGCGGCTCGACGATTCGTTCAAACGCATCCACGAATTCACGCTGCACGCCTCGCACGAACTCAAGACGCCGCTCACGGTCTTGTGCGGCGAGGCGGAAATCGCGTCGCGCGACGAATCGCTCCCGCCCGCCGAGCGCGAACGCGCCGCCAGCCAGCTCGACGAATTGCGCCGCCTCGCGCGCATCGTGGACGGCCTCACGCTGCTGGCCAAGGCCGATGCCGGACAGGTGGCGCTGAAACTGGAGCCGCTTCGTTTCGACGAACTGGTCCACGAAGCCTTTGCCGACGCGCAAATCCTCGCCGAGCCTTGCGGCGTTCAGGTGGAACTCGCGGGTTGCGATGAGGTTTCCGTGCGCGGCGACCGGCACCGCCTGCGCCAGTTGCTGCTCAATCTCACGGACAACGCCCTCAAATACAACCAGCCGCGGGGCGGGGTCATCATGAGCCTGCTGCGATCCGGCGACACGGCTCAATTCACCATCGCCAACACCGGCGCCGGGATTCCGCCGGAAATTCTGCCGCGCGTCTTTGACCGTTTTTTTCGCGGCAACCCGGCGCATGAAAACACAATCGAAGGCTGCGGCCTCGGCTTGAGCATTGCGAAATGGATCGTCTCCGCGCACCATGGAACCATCCGGGCCGAATCCATGCCGTCAAAACTCACAACCTTCACCGTCCGCCTGCCGCTCGACACTGCGGCCAAGCCCGCATGAAATACTGGCCGCACATTTTTGGAATCGCCTTGCTCGCGGGCTGCGCGCATTTCCAGCCGCAGCCGCTCTCGCCGGAGAAAACGGCGGCGCAACTGGAGTCGCGCCGGCTCGACGACGCCGGCCTGAAAAAATTCCTCGAACAAAACCTCGGCCGCGAACTGAAGTCCTGGCCGGAGACAAACTGGGATCTGCCGGAACTCACGCTGGTCGCGTTTTATTACCATCCCAGCCTCGAAGTCGCCCGCGCGCAATGGCTCGTCGCGCAGGCGGGCTTGAAGACGGCCGGCGCCCGGCCGAATCCCTCCGTGTCGGCCGCGCCCGGCTACGACACGCAAATCCCCGGCAATTTCAGTCCGTGGCTGGTGCCGGTCACATTTGATCTGCCGGTTGAAACCGCCGGCAAGCGCGGCAAGCGCATCGCCGAGGCGGAAGCCGTCTCCGAATCCGCGCGCTGGAATTTTGTCTCCGCCGCCTGGCAGATCCGCAGCGGTGTCCGCGCCAGCCTGCTGGACATGGAAATCGCCGGCCGCCGCGCCGTCCTGCTGCAGCAGGAATTTGCCGCGCAAAGTGAAATTGTGCGATTGCTGCGGCAGCAATTTGCCGCGGGCGAAATTTCCCGTCCCGAACTCACCATCGCGCAGATCGCGCTGAACAAGGCGCAGTTGGATTTGAGCGACGCGCAATCGAAGCGGGCCGAGGCGCGCTCGCATTTGGCGGAAGCGCTCGGTCTGGGCGAGGCCGCCTTGAACGGCGGGAATTTCAATTTTGATTTTTCGCAGCCCGACGCGATGCCGCTGACCTCGGCGGAGGCGCGGGGCGCGGCGCTGCGGTCGCGCGCGGACATTCTCGCCGCGCTCGCCGATTACGCGGCGGCGGAAGCTGATTTGCGTCTGGAAATCGCGAAGCAATATCCCGATTTGCATCTCGGCCCCGGTTACGCCTGGAATTCCGGCAACGCGGGCGACAATCAATGGAGCCTGGGCCTGACGCTGGAGCTGCCGGTTCTCGACCAGAACCAGGGGCCGATTGCCGAGGCCGGGGCGCGGCGAAAACTGGCCGCCGCAAAATTCGTGGAGCTGCAATCGCAGGTCATCGGCGAAATTGACCGCGCGGTGGCGGACTTTCGCGTGGCGCGCGAACAGCTGCAAACCGGAAACGAAATGCTCGCAGCCGAACAGCGGCAGCAGCAATCCGCCGCGGCGCAGATCAATGCGGGCGCGGGCGACCGGCTGGATTTGCTGGACGCGCAACTGGAATTGAGCAGCGCGCGGCTCGCGCAGCTCGACAACGAGGCAAAATTGCAGGCGGCTTTCGGGGCGCTGGAGGACGCATTGCAGCAGCCGGGAGATTCAATCGCCGCCGTCATCGAGAAAATTTCCGCTGAAAATTCCAATTCTTCATCCAAATGAACCGCAAACACATCATCGCCGTCATTGTCGTCCTTTTGGCCGCCGGCGCGGGCATCGTTGCGCTGGTCAAATCGCGCGGTGGGGCGTCCGAATCCGGCGGCGACGACGCGACGCCGACCCTCGTGAGCGTCCAGACCGGCGCGCTCAAACTCACCACGCTGCATCGTTACGTCCAGGGCTTCGGCACGGTTGAGCCGGCGCCTGCCACGGCGGACCAGCCCGCTGCTGATGCGCCGCTCGCCGCGCCGTCTGCCGGGGTCGTGACCAAGGTAAATGTCGTTGCTGGCCAGTCGGTGAAAAAAGGCGACGTGCTGGTGGAATTAAATTCCAGCACGACAACGGCGGAAAACGCGGAACAGGAAGTGGCGCGGCAGAAGGAATTATTCGCACAGCAAAACACGTCGCAGAAAAATTTGCAGGCCGCCGAGGCGCAACTGGCGTTGCTGCGCGTCACCGCGCCGCTGTCCGGCACGGTCGCGCGCCTCGACGTCAAGCCCGGCCAGGCGGTGGATTTGAGCACGGTTGTCGCGGAGGTGATGGATTTGAGCCGGCTGGCCGCGCGCGCGGAAATTCCGGCGGCGGAAGCGGACGGATTGAAAGCCGGCGAGGAAGTGCAGGTTTTGTCTGAACCGGCGGTGACGACGGAACTTTTGTTCGTTAGCCCGGATGTGGACAAGGACAACGGCACGGTTCTGGTGCGCGCGTTGTTGCCGGCGGACAGCGGGTTGCGGCCCGGACAATTTGTTCCGTTGCGCATCGTGACGGCGGTTCACACGAACTGTCTCGCCGCGCCGGCCGAAAGCGTGGTGACGGATGAAAGTGGCAAAAGCGTCATCGCGCTGGTCAAGGGCGATGAGTCGGTGCAAACCCCGGTGCAAACCGGCTTGCGCGAGAACGGCTGGGTTGAAATTGCAGCGCCCGGACTCAAGGCGGGTGACACCGTCGTGACCGTCGGCGCCTACGGCTTGCCGGAGAAAACCAAAATCAGCGTCCAAAATTCCACGGGCGATGAAACTGCGTCCACCAATTCAGCCGACGCCAAATGAAGCCTGACGCCATTTCGCCTTTGGGCCGGTTCGCCACGCGGCACGCGCTGTCCATCACGTTCATCGCGGCGGCGTTGTGCCTGGCGGGGATTTTTTGCGCGCTGCGGATGCCATCGTCGGTGTTTCCGCAGACGAATTTTCCGCGCGTCGTCATCCTCGTGAACAACGGCATCATGCCCGCCGACGAAATGATGGCGACGGTCACGCGCCCCATCGAGGAGGCGATGAAGGACATTCCCGGCGCGCTCACGGTGCGCTCGGCCACCAAGCGCGGCTCGGCGCAGATCAACGTCTTTTTCAACTGGCGCGTGGACATGGTGCAGTCGGAATTGTATGTGCTGGGGCGGCTCTCGCAAATCCGCAGCGACCTGCCGGCGACCGCCTCCACCGAGGTCGAGCGGGTGACCTTCTCGGCGTTTCCCATCATCGGCATCAGCCTGACGAGTTCCAACCGCGACATCACCTCGCTTTGGGAGACGGCGAATTATGATTTGAAGCCGCGCTTCCTCCAGATTCCCGGCGTGGCGCGCGTAGAAATCACCGGCGGACGCGAGCCGGAGTTTCACGTCGTGGTGGACCCGCTGAAATTGCAGGCCGCCGGAATCGGCCTGACGGACGTGACCGATGCGCTCACAAAAAACAACCTTTTCGCGCCCGCCGGCATGATGGAGGAGAATTATCACCTTTACCTGACGACGGTGGACGGTCGCGTCCGTTCGGCGGCGGACATTGAAAACCTGGTGATCGCGGCGCATGGCGGCCATCCGGTGCTGGTTCGGGACGTGGCGCGCGTGGAGCGCGCGGCAGAGCCGGCCTTCATGTCCGTCACCGCGCAGGGCCGCGACGCCGTGCTGCTGAACATCCAAAGCCAGGCGGACGGCAGCACGCTCGACATCGCCACCGCGCTGAAGAAAGAGCTGCAACAGCTCCGGCAGGAATTGCCGCCGGACATCCACCTCGCATTTTTTTACGACCAGTCGCTCTTTGTGCGCGACTCGGTGGGCAGTGTCTGGGACGCGATCCTGTTCGGACTGATTTTGTCGGTGCTGATTCTTTATTTCTTCCTGAAAAACTGGGGCAGCGTGTGGACGGCCATTGTCACGATTCCGATCACGGTGCTGATCACGCTCGTCGCGATGAAACTGGCGAACATGAGCTTCAACATGATGACGCTCGGCGGCATCGCGGCGTCCATCGGGCTGGTGATTGACAATGCCATCGTCGTCGTTGAGGCGATGTGCGTGAAAATCGCCGCCGGCCGTCCGCGGCTGGCGGGGATCCATGAGGCCATCGGCGAAATTTTTTATCCGCTGGTCGGCTCGACGCTGACGCCGGTGGTGGTGTTCATTCCGCTGGCGTTTTTATCCGGCATCACGGGCGTGTTTTTCCGCGCGCTGGCGCTGACGATGGTGGTGTCGCTGCTCACGTCGCTGGTTTTGGCGCTCACGCTCACGCCGTCGCTGGCCGCGTGGTTCATCCGCGACCGTGAAAAAATGGAGCACGGCCACACGCCGAAAAATCTGGAGGGCGGCTGGCTGCTGTCGCGCGTCATCCGGATTTACGAACGCGCGCTGCGTTCGGCGCTGCATTTCCGCTGGCTCACCCTGCTGGCCTGCGGCGCGGTGCTCGCATCGTCGGTGCTTATTTACCAAAGGCTGGATTCTGATTTCCTGCCCGGATTTGACGAGGGCGGTTTTGTGATTGATTATTGGGCGCCGCCGGGCACGAGCCTGGCCGAAACGGAACGCCAGCTCGACGCGGTGGAAAAGATTTTGTCCGCGAACCCGGACGTGGAAAGCTATTCGCGGAGGCTCGGCGCGGAAATGGGGATGTTCATCACCGAGCCGTATCGCGGCGACTTCGCGGTGAAGCTCAAGCGCGACCGCAAACATTCGACCGACGAGGTCATCGCCACGCTGCGTCATACCTACAACGAGCAATTCCCGGCGTTCCGCTGGGAATTTCCCGGCATCCTGACCGACGTGATCGGCGATTTGCAGCTGACGCCCAATCCGGTCGAGATCAAATTATTTTCGCCCGACCTGAACTGGCTGAAGGAAACCGCGCCGCGCGTCGAGGCCGAAATCAAAAAAATTCCCGGCGTCGTGGACACGTTTGACGGCCTGACGGAAACCGGCCCGTCCATCAACTTCCGCGTGCGCTCCGCCGACGCCGCGCGGTTCGGCTTGAGCGTTCAGGACATCGCCGGGGCCGTGAGCACCGCGCAACTCGGCCAGACGGCGTCGTATGTTTTGGAAGGCGACCGCATTGTCAACATCCGCGTCCTCGCCGGGCGGGAAAGCGTGGATCAGCTTGCCACTCTGCGCGAACTGCCTTTGCGGACCGCGAGCGGGGCGGTCGTGCGGCTGAATCAGGTTGCCGATGTGAGCGTCGAGCCGAGCGAAGTGGAACTGATCCGCGATGATTTGCGGCAGGACATCATCGTCTCCGCGGGGCTTGAGGGCCGCGATCTTGGCAGCGCGATGAGGGAAATTCAGGACAAATTGAGCCAGGACAAATCACTGCCGCCCGGCACGATTGAATACGGCGGCCTTTACCAGCAGCAGCAGGAATCCTTCCGCAACCTCGTGATGGTTTTGCTCGCCGCCATTTTGTTGGTGTTCACCGTGCTGCTGGTCGAGTTCCGCTCGTTCAACGAGCCGGTGGCGATTGTCTTCGGCGCAATCCTGGCGATGTTTGGAACGGTCGCCGCGTTGTGGCTCACCGGCATCACGCTGAACATCGTTTCCTTCCTCGGCGCGATCATCGGCGTCGGCATCGTCGCCAAAAACGGGATCCTCATGCTCGACTTCGTGCAGCAACTGGAGTTGGACGGCGTGGAACTGGTCGAGGCGCTGGTGCGCTCCGGACACCGGCGTTTGCGGCCGGTGCTGATGACCTCGCTCGCCGCCGCGCTGGGCATGCTGCCGCTGGCGTGGGGCATCGGCTCGGGCGCGGAGATGCTGCGTCCGCTGGCCGTCGCGGTGATCGGCGCGCTGTGCATTTCCGTGCTGCTGTCGCTCGTCGCAACTCCGGTGGCCTACTACATTCTGCGGTCGGCAAAAAAATCCACTTTCCGCCCGGGGGTGGCGGAAAAAATCAACTGATCCGGATCCGCTCCGGCGCCGCGAACAACCGGCTGTTTTTTGTGGAAACATTAATCCGGATCGAAACTGGCCGGGTTGATGGTCGCGGTGCGGCAATTCCGGGGCTTGGCTTTTTTGAAAAATGCGGCAAAGTCTTCCGCCGTCAACCAGCATGAAAAGAATCATTGCAAAAACGCCGGCCATTTTTTATTCCAAGCCATGATCACCCTCCCGAAAATCACCGCCGGAATCGTCGCATTGTGCGCGGCCGTCTCCACGTTCGCCGCCAATCCGCCGCTGCTGCTCAACGAGCCGGCGGACATCAGCGGCGATTTCCACGACTTCTCCAATCTGTATTATCTCGCCGACCGGCTCACGGATTTTGATCCGGCCACGCACACCGGCAAAATCACCTGCCAGCGCTCCGAGTATTCCACCTCGATGTCGTTCAACCACATGGTCGCCACGCTCAAACCGGTTGGGCCCAACGAATTTCCCGCCAACGAATACGCCGCCAACCCGTCGCTGCCGTTTTCGATCGAGTTTGTCTCGCCAAAAACCTTTCGCCTCCGGCTGGCCAGCGGCCCGCAGTTCCACAAAAATGCCGGGGAACTGATGCTCGCCGGGCCGGTGCCGCACGATGATTCGTGGAAATATGACAAGGTCGCCGGCGGTTATCGCTACACGAGCGCGTTCGGCTCCGTCACCATTTTGGAAAATCCGTGGCACATCGAAATCCGCGACGCCGGCGGCAGGCTGCTCACTAAAACCGACCACGCGAAGGACAACGCGTCTTCGTTCACGCCGATCCTGCCGTTTTCGTTTGTGCGGCGCGCGTCGGATTACTCCCGCAGCATGGACGCCGTGTTCACGCTGTCGCCGGGCGAGAAGATTTTCGGCTGCGGCGAATCCTTCACCGGTCTGGACAAGCGCGGCCAGAAAATCGTGCTCTGGACGGATGACGCCTGCGGCGTGGAAAGCAAACTGCTTTACAAGCCGGTGCCGTTTTTTATGAGCAGCCGCGGCTACGGCATGTTCATGCACACCTCCACGCCGATCACCTGTGATTTCGGCAGTTCCTTTGCGGGTGTTAATTCGCTGATGATCGGCGATGACGAGCTGGACCTGTTCGTCTTCCTCGGTTCGCCGAAAGATATTTTGGACGAATACACCAAGCTCACCGGCAGGTCGCCGATGCCGCCGCTGTGGTCGTTCGGCCTGTGGATGAGCCGCTGCACTTACAACAACGAAAAACAGGTGCGCGACATCGCGGCGACACTGCGCGCCGACAAGATTCCCTGCGACGTGCTGCACCTCGACACCGGCTGGTTTGAAACCGACTGGCAGTGCGACTACGAATTTTCCACCACGCGCTTCACCGATCCGAAGAAAATGCTGGCAGATTTGAAGGACGAAGGCTTTCGCGTTTCCTGCTGGCAACTGCCGTATTTCGTGCCGAAAAACAAATTGTTCCCCGAGCTGCTCGAAAAAAACCTCGTCGTCCGTGATGCGAAGGGCAATCTGCCGACCGAGGACGCCGTGCTGGATTTTTCCAACCCGCAGGCTGTCGAATGGTATCAAGGCAAACTGGCCGGCCTGCTGAACCTCGGCGTCAGCGCGATCAAGGTGGATTTCGGCGAGGCCGCGCCCATCAACGGCATCTGGTCCAATGGCCGCACCGGATTTTACGAGCACAACCTTTATCCGCTCCGCTACAACAAGGCCGTCGCCGACATTACGAAGCAGGTCACCGGCGACAACATCATCTGGGCGCGCAGCGCCTGGGCGGGCAGCCAGCGTTATCCGCTGCACTGGGGCGGCGATGCCGAGAGCACCGACGACGGCATGGCGGGCGAACTGCGCGGCGGCCTGTCGTTCGGGCTGTCGGGCTTTTCGTTCTGGAGCCACGATGTCGGCGGCTTCACGGCGAATTCCGTTGAAACGATGGACCAGGATTTGTTTGCGCGCTGGCTGGCGTTCGGGATGCTGACCTCGCAAAGCCGCTGCCACGGCGACGCGCCGAAGGAGCCGTGGCTTTACGGCACGAACTTCATGGCCGGGTTCCGCACGATTGACGAACTGAAATACAAGCTCATGCCCTACGTTTATGCGCAGGCGAAGGACAGTTCCGAGCGCGGCCTGCCGATGGTGCGCGCGCTGTTCGTGGAATTCCCCGACGATCCCGGCTCGTGGAATGTGGATGACGAATATTTCTACGGCTCCAGCGTTTTGGTCGCGCCGCTGATGCACGAAGGCGAAACGTCGCGCGACGTTTATCTGCCGCCGGGAACGTGGATTGATTATCAAACTGGAAAAAGTTATGCCGGCGGCTGGCGGAAAATCGCGGCGGGCGAAATTCCGGAAATCATTCTGGTGCGCGACGGCACGGTGCTGCCGCACATCGCGCTGGCGCAATCCACCGCACAGATGGACTGGTCCAAAATCGAGCTGGTCGTTTATGCGAAAGACGCCACGACGGCGAAAGGTTCCATCTTCCTGCCGGGTGAGCAGAAGCGCCAGAATCCTTTAGCGGCCAAAGAGGCGACGCTATTGCTTTCTCAACCTTCGGGTGAAAGCAGCCTGTGCGAGTTGACGCTGACGAAGGAAAACGGCGCGTTCAAACTCGCCAGCGACCCATTTGCCGGCAAAGTGACTTGGACCATCCGGCAGAGTTCTGAAAACGCCGCTGTTGCCTCCATTGCCCGGGCATCCGCCGCAGGCGCCGAAACTCAACCGCCTTATCTTGACGCCAGCCAGCCGCTGGAATCGCGCGTGGAGGATTTGCTCTCGCGGCTGACGCTGGCGGAGAAAATTTCGATCATCCACGCCGACTCCAAATTCACCACGGCGGCGATTCCGCGTCTGGGCATTCCGCGCCGCTGGATGTCCGACGGCCCGCACGGCGTGCGCGAGGATGTCGGCCCGGACACCTGGCAGCCCGCCGGCCACACCGATGATTTTTCCACCGCCATGCCCGCCGGGATTTGTCTCGCGGCAACGTGGAATCCCGATCTCGGTTTCAGCGAAGGCGAAGCCATCGGGCAGGAGGCGCGCAAGCGCGGCAAGGACATCATGCTCGGCCCGGGCGTGAACATTTTGCGCACGCCGTTGTGCGGCCGCAATTTTGAATACCTCGGCGAAGATCCGTTTCTCACGTCCCGCATGGCCGTCGGCTACATTCGCGGCGCGCAGTCGCAGGACATTTCCTCGTGCGTGAAACATTTCGCGTTGAACAATCAGGAGTTCGAGCGCGGCTCCATCAACGTGACAGTGGACGACCGCGCGCTGCACGAAATCTATCTGCCCGCGTTCAAGGCCGCCGTGCAGGAGGCGGGCGTTTGGTCCGTCATGGGTGCCTACAACCAGTTCCGTAGCCAGCACTGCTGCGAAAATGATTTGCTGCTGAATAAAATCCTGAAGGACGAATGGGGTTTCAAAGGCCTGGTCATGTCCGATTGGGGGGGCGTGCATGACACGCGCGAGGCGGCGCTGAACGGCCTCGACCTCGAAATGGGCACGGAGCGAAAATACGACGATTTTTATCTCGCGCAGCCGTATCTTGACGGTTTGAAAAGCGGCGGGTTTCCGATGGCCGGCCTCGACGACAAGGTCCGGCGCAATTTGCGGGTGATGTTCGCCACGCACGTCCTCGATCCCGATCGCAAGCCGGGTTCGCTCAACACCGCCGCGCACCAGGCCGTCGCGCGCCGCGTGGCGGAGGAGGGGATTGTCCTTCTGAAAAACGAAAACCACACGCTGCCGCTGGACGACACAAAGGTCAAAACCATCGCCGTCATCGGTGAAAATGCGACGCGGCTGCACGCGCACGGCGGCGACAGCTCCGGCATCAAGGCATTTTATGAAATCACGCCGCTGCAAGGCATAATGAACCGCGCCGGCAAAAACGTGAACGTCATTTATTCCGAGGGCTATCAAAAAAATGGCGGCGCGGACCTGGCGAACCGCGCCATTGCCGCCGCGAAATCGGCGGACGTGGTGATTTACATCGGCGGATTGAACCACGACAAGGGCCTGGATTGCGAAGGCGCGGACCGGACCAGCTTGAAAATGCCCTGCGGCCAGGATGAGTTGATCCAAAAAATCGCCGCGGCGAACCCGAAGACGATTGTCGTGCTCGAAGGCACGATGGTGGAGATGGATTCGTGGCTGGACAAAGTTCCGGCGGTGTTGCAGGCGTGGTATCCCGGCATGGAAGGCGGCAACGCGCTTGCGCGCGTTTTGTTCGGCGACGTGAACCCGTCCGGCAAACTGCCGGCGACGTTTCCGAGGCGGCTCGGGGACTCGCCCGCGCACGCGCTGGGCAATTATCCCGGCACGAACGGCACGGTGACTTACGCGGAGGGACTGCTCGTCGGCTACCGCTGGTTCGACACGAAAAACATCGAGCCGCTTTTCCCGTTCGGCTTCGGCTTGAGCTACACGACGTTCAAATATTCAAATCTGAAACTGGTTGAAGCGGATGGCGGCACGAACGGGACCATTGTGACGGCGCAATTTGAAATTAAAAACACCGGCCCGCGCGCCGGGGCGGAAGTCGCGCAGCTTTATGTTCACCAGAAAAATCCCGGCCTGCTGCGCCCCGAAAAGGAATTGAAGGGATTCAAAAAGGTTTTTCTGAAGCCCGGCGAGGCGGAAACCGTGTCCATCCCGCTCGACAAAAAAGCATTTTCCTTTTACGACCCGGAAAGAAAAGGCTGGGTCGCGGAACGGGGCGATTTCAACATCCTGGTCGGCGGTTCTTCGCGCGACACCACCCTGCAAGGTGACTACCGCCTTGCCGAAACCGTCCTTGATAAGGATTGAGACTTGGTGATCATTTCCTGGGAGACCTCAAAGGTTCCGGAAACATTTTCTGACCCCGCCTTGGAATTGGATTGCGGCCGGCATACAAATGACGGACAATCCACCCGCTGCCGATCTACTCCAGCAAGTTCTGAATCAGGTGTCGTGACCGTTTGACTTGGGTAATGAATTTATGTCTGAAACAATTGCCGTATCATCGTCGCCGAAAAAATGCCGTCGCTGGCTCCGCTGGCTGGCGTGGTCAACCGCGGTTTTGCTGGTGCTGCTCGTCGCGGCCTATTTTGTCGCGACCAGCGCCGCCTTCCTGAAATCCGTGATTCTTCCGCGCGTCAGCGGCGCGCTCAACGCCAGCGTCACCGTCAGCGACGCCTCGATTCATCCGTTCAGCGGCATCGTCCTGCGCGATTTGAAGGTGCAGGCCGACGGCCAGCCGCCGCTCGTCACCGCGCCGGAGGTCCGCGTGAGCTATCATCTGTTTGACATTCTTGGCGGCAACCTGCACGTGGATGAAATCGCGCTGGTTTCGCCGACGATCGAGCTGGTTCAAAATCCCGACGGCAGCAGCAATTTGGGACCGATCTTGAAGGCGTTGCAGGCGAAGCCGGCGGCGGAAAAGAAACCGGTGACGACGATGGGCGCTTCCAAACCGCTGCAAATTGATCTCGGAAAACTGACGTTGAGCAACGCGACCCTCCTGCAAATTACAAATGCCGCCAACGGCCGCAGCGATGTGGCCGGGCTGACCAACGTCAACGTGACGCTGACCAATCTGAAGAACGGCCAGACGGCGAAGCTCGAACTGTCCGCCGACATCCGGGTTGAGAACAATTCCAACACCAATTCCAGCGGCCTGCTGGCGGCCACGCTCAAGGGCAGTTTCAACTGCTCGCTCGATGCGAATTTGAAGCCGGGTTCGGCCGGCGGCAGCATGGATTTATCCGTGTCGCAGGCCGTCGGCGCGTTCAGCGCCCTGGACAAATTCAGCGCCGTGCTGGATTGCGATGTCACGCCGGCGGAGATCAAACAACTGGCGCTGCATTTTCAGCAGGCCGGCGCGCCGCTCGGTGAACTGGCCGTGGCCGGATCGTTTGACGCGAATAAAATGGAAGGCAGGCTGGCCGTGTCGTTGCGCGGCATTGACCGGCGGCTGCTGAATCTGGCCGGCGAAAAGAGCGGCATGGATTTCGGCTCCACCACGATTGAGTTCACGAACGAAATCGAAATCGCGAAATCCGGCGGCGCCATCACCGCCGCGGGCCGGTTCGATGTGAACAAGCTTCAGTTGACGCGCGCCGGTCAGACCACGCCGACGCTGGATTTTTCCGCCGCCTACGATCTGGCGGTGGACTGCGCTTCGCAGTCCGCCACGCTGCGTAGCCTGAATTTCACCGGCACGCAAAACGGCGCTCCGCTGTTGAACGCGCAACTGGCCAGTCCGATGAGCCTGGCCTGGGGCGGCGGCACAAACAGCCTGGGCGACGCCGCGCTTTCTCTGGCGGTGACGCATCTGAAGCTCGCGGACTGGCAGCCGTTTCTCGGCAACATTTCAAATCCGGCCGCCGGAACGAACGGTATTGATTTCGGCGCCACCGAAATCAATTCCACCAACGAAATCCAACTGGCGAAATCCGGCGCGGCCATCACCGCCGCGGGCCGGTTCGATGTGGACAAGCTTCAGTTGACGCGCGCCGGGCAGACCACGCCCGCGCTCGAATTGAGCGCGGCCTACGACGTGACGGTGGATCGCGCCGGGCTGGTCGCCACGGTTCGCAGCCTGAATTTCACCGGCACGCAAAACGGCGCTCCGCTGTTGAACGCGCAACTGGCCAGTCCGATGAGCCTGGCCTGGGGTGGCAAAAGCAGCCTGGGCGACGCCGAACTGGACATGGCGGTCACGGGCCTGAATCTCGCGGATTGGAAGCCGTTTCTCGGCAACGTCGCAACCGCCGGCAATGTGGGCGTGAAGCTGAAGGTCTCGTCGCATCAGGGCGGCAAACAAATCGGGTTTGATTTGAACACGGACGTGGCGAACCTCGCCGCCCGGATCGGCAGCAACCAGGTTTCGCAGGCGGAAATCACCCTGGAAGCGCACGGCCAGGCGGCGGAGTTCAAGCAGATCACGTTGAGCAATTACCAGTTCCAGGTCGCGCTGCAAAAACAGCCGGCGCTGACCGTTTCCGGTTCCGGCAATTACGATCTCGCGACCGGCGACGCGGACGCGCAGGTCAAATTGTCGGCCGAGCCGGCGCGGCTGCTTCAGGCGCTGCCGCAGCCGGGCATGAGCATTTCGTCGGGCGAGGTGGAGCTGAACGCCCGTGTTGCGCAAAAGCAAAAAACCCAGACGCTCGCCGGCGATTTGACGCTCTCCAATTTCAACGGACAGATTGGAAGCAGCGGATTCTCCGGATGCGGCAGCCGGCTCAAGCTCGACGTGGCGAATTCGCCGGAGCAGATTCAAATCAACCAGATCGCCGGCAGCTTCAGCCAAAACGGAAATTCCGGCGGCAGCTTTGATGTTTCCGGAACTTATCAACTTGCGCAGAAGTCCGCCGATTTGAGCGTCAAGATTTCCGGCGTGAACGAAAACGCGCTGCGGCCGTTTCTGGAGCCGTCGCTGGCGGGCAAGAAGCTCGTGTCGGTGGCCGTCAACGGCGTCATCTCCGGCCAATACAATCCGCAGGCCGGCTCCGCCGTGAAGGCGAACGTGCAGGTGACGAACCTCGTCGTGAACGATCCGGCGAAAAAATTCCCGGCGACGCCGCTCGCCGTCGGCTTGCAGGTGGACGCCTCGCTGAACCAGCAGGTCGCCGACGTGCGCCAGCTTCAGATCGCGCTGACGCCCACGGCGCTCGCGACCAACCAGGTTCAATTCAGCGGGCAGGTGGATTTTTCAAAGACCAGCGCGATTCAGGGCAATCTCAAGATTGCCGCCAGTTCGCTCGACCTGACCCGGTATTACGATTTGTTCGCGGGCGGAACCAGCGCCGCCGCGAAGCCCGCCGCCGCGCCTGCGTCCACCAGCGCCGGCCAGGAGCCGCCAGCGGTCAGTCTGCCGTTGCGGAATTTCACGGTGGCGGTGGACATCGGCCGGCTTTATTTGCACGAGGTGGCCATTTCCAATTTTGTGACGACGACGAAGATTGACGGCGGCCACATCGTGTTGAAGCCGTGCCAGCTTGTGCTCAACGGCGCGCCGGTCAGCGCGACGGCGGACGTGGATTTGGGCGTGCCGGGTTACAAATACAGCGTCAGCTTCAACGCCCGGGGCATCCCGCTGGCGCCGCTGGTGGACACGTTTGAACCGTCCCGCGCCGGGCAGATGGGCGGCGCGCTGACCGCCGTCGCGCAAATCAGCGGCGCGGGTATTACCGGCGCGAGTCTCCAGAAAAATCTCGCCGGGACATTTAATCTGGGCATGACGAACCTGAACCTTTCGGTCATCAACGTCCACAGCACCATCCTGAAATCCGTCATCAATGTCGTGGCCACGATCCCCGAACTGTTGAGCAATCCGGCCAGCGCGATTGCCTCGCTGTTTGGCGGCACGGGCGGGCATGGCGGCCTGATGGACCAGTTGCAGCAGGCGCCGATCGAGGTGATTTCCGTGCAGGCCAAGGCGGGAGGCGGGCAGGTTGATTTGCAGTCGTCCACCGTGCAAAGCTCCGCGTTTGAGGCGGACGCCACCGGCACGATTGCGCTGGATCCGGTGCTGACCAATTCCGCCATCAACATTCCCGTCACCGTTTCCTTGAGCCAGGCGATTGCCAAACAATTGAATGTGACCTCCACCACGGCGTCGGACAGCGCCACTTATGTCCCGCTGCCGCAGTTTTTGACGCTGACCGGCACCATCGGGAATCCGAAGGCAAACATTGACAAGCTGGCGCTGGCCGGCGTCGTCGTTCATTCCGTCGGCGGGAGCCTGCTCAACCCGTCGGGCAACAATTCATCGCCCGTCGGAAATCTGCTGAACCAGTTCTTGCAGCACAGATAGCGAAGCGGGATGGCGGAAGCATTTGGACGCTGCATTATTCCGACGGAATGAAGCTGCAGCAGGGGGTAATCTGGATTTCATTCACCGCGAGCCGGGTCCCGGCGGCAAATTTCCGCCAGAGCCACGCGGCGACCACGGAGTTGCGCGCTTCCACCAGCGCCGCAGCTTCCTTGTCCCGCATTTCCGGCAGCGTGGCGACAAACCCGTCCAAATCCTGTGTTGCTTGGGCCTCGTTTTCATCGTCAGGAGTTGATGAGGCGGTTTCCAATTCGTCCGCAGGGAATGCCGCCGACGGCCGCGGAGTGAGAACGCTCACGAGGAAGAAGAATTTTTTGTCCGGTGACCAGTTCAGGCCGGACCGGATGTCCTCCGGCAAATCGCGTTTCAAGGATTCGATGTCGAAGCTGATTTTTCCGGGAGGCACGGCCTGATTGATGTCCACCCAATAGCCTTGCTCAAAATCATCCACGGGTGTCGCCTGCAAAAGGTCACCGACCTGTTGGGAAATGTGCGGCCAGTCCAGCGGCTTGCCGCCCGGCTCCGTGAGTAATTCATCCACAAATTGCGCGGCGACGACTCTTTTGAAATCCATCTCGACAGGGCTTGCCCCGTCCGGAATCAGACGGCACCAGGCTTCAAACCGCCTTTGCGCCTGCTCCGTGTCGCCGCCGTAAACGATCGCGCTAACACAGGAATCCCAGGTTTGCAAACGTTCCACCAACTGGCCGCCGCGACCGGAAACCGGGCGGACTTGGGATTGGGTGATGCCGGCGGTAAAGAGGTATCCGTTCATGGTAATGTCGTTTTGTTTGCCTGAAATTGAATCAGTCACATTTCCGGCGCAAGCCGCAAAATCATGCCGATGTCCGGTCGGGAACGGCCGGCGACATTTTCTTTGCATGGATTTTGCCCATTCTCTAGCATCGCCCCATCTATGCCATTTGATTCACTTCCCGCCGGCTCCAAGGCAGCCCGGTTTTTGTTCGCCGCATTGTTTGCAGCGTGTCTCAACCTGCGCGCCGCCGACCTGGCGCCATCCGTTATTGCCACCAATGCTTCCGCTGCCGGCGCCGGTTCCAGCGCCATTGAAAATTCGGTGGTGAAGATTTTCTCCACGGTGCGCTATCCGGATCCTTACCAGCCGTGGACAAAGCAGTCGCCAGAAGACATCACCGGCAGCGGCGTGGTGATCGAAGGCAAACGCATCCTGACCAACGCCCACGTCGTCAATTACGCCAGCCAGGTGCAAATCCAGGCGAATCAGGCCGGCGATAAAATTTCGGCCACGGTGGAGGCCATCGCTCCGGGAATTGATCTGGCCGTGCTCAAGCTGGACGATGAAAAGTTCTTCGACACGCATCCGCCACTGGCGCGGGCCAAGACGTTGCCGGGCATCAAGGATGTGGTGCTGGCCTACGGATTTCCTGAAGGCGGCAGCAGCCTTTCGATCACCAAGGGAATCGTTTCCCGCGTGGAATTCACGCCGTATAATCCCCCGGTTCACGGCCTGCGCATACAGATTGACGCGGCCATCAACCCCGGCAACAGCGGCGGGCCGGCGGTGGTGGGAGACAAGATGATCGGGCTGACGTTCAGCCATCTGGTCAACGCCGAGAACATCGGCTACATCATCCCCAGCGAGGAAATAGATATGTTCCTTCAGGACATCGCTGATGGTCATTATGACGGCAAGCCCGCGATGCACGATGTGCTGCAGACGCTGGAAAACCCCGCTTTGCGTTCGCTGCTTAAACTCGACTCCTCAGTCCACGGCATGGTGGTTCATAAACCCTACAAGAACGATCCGGCTTACCCGCTGAAGGAATGGGACGTCATCAGCAAGATTGGCGACACGACGGTGGATGACCAGGGCATGATCAAGCTTGGCGACGACTTGCGGGTGCGCTTTCAATATCAGATCCAGCACATTGCCACCAACGGCACCGTGCCGCTGACGATTGTCCGCGCCGGCAAGGAGTTGAAGGTCAATCTGCCGGTTTCAGCGGATTATCCGCAATTGATTCCCGGATTAAACGGCGCTTATCCATCGTATTTCATTTACGGACCATTGGTATTTTCCCCAGCCGCGGCTGAATATCTGGGTGGTTTTCTGCAAACGAGGTATGCCGCCACTGTCATGGCCAGTTTCAGCGCCAACGGCAATCCGCTGGTCACGCGCGTGTCGGACCAACCCGCGTTTCCGGGCGAGGGTTTGGTGGTCATCTCTTCGCCCTTTTTCCCGCACAAGCTGGCCCAGGGTTATTCGAGCCCCCGGGCGGAGGTGGTGAAAACGGTCAATGGCATCCCGGTCAAAAACCTCAATCATCTCGTGGAAATTTTGCGCGATGCGAAGGGCGAGTTCATCACCATCGAATGCTACAGCCGTTACGGCGAAACGATGGTTTTCCCGCGGTCGGAGATGCTTGCCGCCACCGATGGAATTCTGACCGACAACGGCGTTCGCTCGCAGGGTTCACCGGACACGCTGGCGATTTGGAACGCCAAGCCGTCCAAATAAATATCCGGAACTGCGATTCCGGGCAGTTCGATGATTTATCCCGCGTTCCCGGACCGGTTCATCAACTGGATTTTGAATTCGGTCAGATGATTGTCGTAGTAGTCCACGGCCTTTTGAGTGGTGGTGACGCTGGAATCGAAGTTCACGAGCGTGACGAGCGTGCTGTAGGTGACGGTGTCGTGCAGCGGCACCACGGCGCGGATGCCGCCGGCCGGCCCAAGGCGGGAATAGCAGTCCTGTTCGTGGATCTGCTTCACCACGACGACGCGGTAGCCGAGCTTGGACAGGAACATCAGGTAGGAGTTCGTGGTGATGATGGCCCCCACCATCATCGGGACGGCCATGCCAAGATTGTCGAACACCGCCTTGAGCGGCTTGAACTGGTCGCGCAGCAGGATGCGCTCAAACCGTTGTTGCTCGGTTTCACTGACCGGCGGCTCATGGACGGGCGTTGCGGTCGCTGGTTTTTTGGTCATAAAATTTTTGATCGGAAACAATCCCTTGAACCGGCTCGCTGGGCGGGAACAGGGGTATTATCGCTGAAAATGGCGGGAAAGTCCATGACTCATTTCCGGGGGCCACCACCTCTCCGTCTACCATGCCCTCGCATCACTGCGTCGAAAATCCTTCCGCGCGCTTGAGCATTTTCGTGTTTTCGCGTATTCCTCTGCCATGCTCATTGTTCACGTTCATGTTCATGTCAAACCCGATTGCGTGGAGGCGTTCAAACAGGCGACGCGGCTCAACGCCCGCTGCAGCCGGCTCGAACTGGGCGTCCTGCGTTTTGACGTCTTGCAGCAGCAGGACGACCCGACGCGGTTCGTGCTGGTGGAAATTTATCGCGACGCCGATGCCGCCGCCGCCCACAAGGCAACGGAACATTATCCCGTCTGGCGCGATGCCGTCGCTCCGTTGATGGCCGAGCCGCGCCGGGGCGTGAGGTTTGACAATGTGCCTTCAACGACAAATTCCCGCGAATGACCATGCGATTTGAATTTGCGACGGCCACGAAAATCATTTTCGGCGCGGGCACGCTGCGCGAGACCGGCGCCGCGGCGAAAGCGTTTGGCCGGCGCGCACTGGTCGTGACCGGACGTGACGCGAGGCGCGCCGGGCCGTTGCTGGAAAACCTTCGCGAGGCCGGTGTGGGCGCGGAAACATTTTCCGTCGCGGGCGAACCGGAGCTTTCCACGATTGAGCAAGGCGCCGCGCTGGCGAAAAGGGAAAGTTGCGAACTGGTCATCGGCTTCGGCGGCGGCAGCGCGCTGGATGCGGCCAAGGCCATTGCCGCGATGCTGGCGAACGACGGCGAATTGCTTGATTACGTCGAAATCATCGGGCGCGGCAAGGCGCTCACAAAACCGTCCGCGCCGTTCATCGCCATTCCCACGACGGCTGGCACCGGTTCGGAAGTCACGCGCAACGCCGTGCTGTCATCGCCGGAGCACAGATTAAAAGTCAGCCTCCGCAGTCCGTTGATGCTCGCGCGCGTGGCGATTGTTGATCCCGAACTCACCCGCGATTTGCCGCCCGCGCCGACGGCCAGCACCGGGTTGGACGCGCTCACGCAACTCATCGAGCCGTTCGTCTGTTCGCGCGCCAACCCGATGACCGACGGCCTGTGCGTCGAGGGCATCCGCCGCGCCGGGCGCTCGCTGCGCGTGGCGTTTGCCGGCGGCAAAAATAATTCCGCGCGCGAGGACATGGCTGTGGCCAGTTTGTTCGGCGGGCTGGCGCTGGCGAATGCCGGGCTGGGCGCGGTCCACGGATTTGCCGGGCCGGTTGGCGGAAGCTTTCCCGCGCCGCACGGCGCGATTTGCGCGGCGCTGCTGCCGCATGTCATGGCCGCAAACCTCCGCGCGCTCCGGCAACGCGTGCCGGGAAGCGCGGCGTTGTCCCGCTACGACGAGGTGGCGCGGCTGTTGACCGGCGATGCCGGCGCGACCGCGGATGCCGGCGCGGACTGGATTTGCAAACTGGTTTCCGATTTGCAAATTCCGCGCCTCGGCAAATACGGCATCCGCGAGGAACACGTCGCGGATCTGGTGGCGAAGGCCGCCAACGCCAGCAGCATGAAGGCAAACCCCGTCGCGCTGACGCCGGATGAACTGGCGGAAACGCTGCGGAAGGCGTTGTGAACCGGACATGAAAACGATCTGGCAAAACGCCCCGGTTGTCACGCAGGCGGAAATCATCGCGCGCAGCTTGAGGCATTGGACGGGACGCGAACTGCTGCCGGGCAATTTTCCGCCGGCGGATTTGTCGGAAAAATTATTTCACGCGCCGTTCGTCGTTGTCTCGCACGGCACGGAGGCGGACCCGGTTTTGAATTACGGCAACGCTTCCGCGCTCGCGCTCTGGGAAATGTCGTGGGAAGAACTGACGCACACGCCGTCGCGGCTCACCGCCGAGGCGCCCAACCGCGGGGAACGCGCCCGGTTGCTGGAGGCCGTGACGGCGCGCGGATTCATTGACGATTATTCCGGCGTGCGGATTTCCAAAAGCGGACGGCGCTTCCGCATCCGCCTCGCGACGGTGTGGAACTTGCTGACGGAAAAGGGCGAACCCTGCGGCCAGGCGGCGATGTTCGACCGCTGGGAATTTATTTGAGCAATCCGGCCCTGGCGGGCGGTCAATTCCCATGTCCGTGGCAATGACCGCCGCAGCAACCGCCGCCGCCATTGCTTCTGCAGGACGGTTCGCTGCGACCGCCGACGCTGGCGGCGGCAAACGTGGAAAATTTCTTGGACAGTTTTCTTGAGCCGCAATGCGGGCATTCCGTGCCCTTCCAGTCGCTGGAGCGGACGAGGATTTCGCTGTCGCCCCCGCACTTTTCGCAATGAAATTCGTAAATCGGCATGAAGGGAAAATAACCGGCGCGGGGAAAAGCTCAAGTTCGGTGTTCGGATTTCGCCTTTTCTTTCAACGGCCAGCATTTAGTCTGTCGGCATGGCACATTTGCAAAAGGCGATTGACGATGCCGTCGCGATGTTTCGCGGATTGACGGCCCTGGAGAAGCCGCTGGATCGCGCGGCGAAAATGGTTCTGGCCTGCCTGACCTCCGGCCACAAGCTGCTCGTCTGCGGCAACGGCGGCAGCGCGTCGGACGCCACGCACTTCGCCACGGAATTCCTCTGCCGCTTTTGCGACGACCGCCGGCCGTATCCGGCCATCTCGCTCACGGCCAACGGCGAGTTCATGACTGCCGTCTGCAACGATTACAGCGCCGACGAAATTTTTGCGCGGCAGGTCCGGGGTCTCGGCACGGCGGGCGACGTGCTCGTCGCGTTCACGACCAGCGGCAAATCCAAAAACGTCCTGCGCGCGCTGGAAGAGGCGAAACGCAGCGGCGTCAAAAGCATTTGCTTCCTCGGCCGCGACGGCGGGTTCACCAAGGGCGTGGCGACGATTGATCTGCTGGTGGCCGGCGGCAACACGGCGCGAATCCAGGAAGCGCAAAAATTGCTTTATCACGTCCTGTGCGAAATGGTGGACGAAAAGCTGCCGAAGGCGTGAATTGAAATCCGGCCAGGCCGGGCTGTGGCGGCGATTGGGCGAAGAATGGGGCAAAAGGCCGGGTGGCCGGGTTCATTGTTAAAGGATGTTCATCACCCGGCCAATGATCAGCACCACGATGAAGCTCCAAAAAATGAGAGACAAGGCGGCGCAGACAATCCCGCAAATCCAGTAAGGCCTCGCGGCATTCCAGAAACTCCGTTCCGCGACGCGCGCTTGTCCTCCAACCCTCAAAGCTGCCATCCCGAACCCAAAGCCGATTATTGGCAAGGCGGCCAGCAACCCGTAGACAAAGCACAGCCTTGAGTTTTTGAGCATCTTGATTTTGGCTTCGGCGTTGGTCATTTGGGTTCGGGGGTTTTCGTAAATGACGCGACGGGGGTGGCGTTGGTTTGCGAAAGGTTCAACCGCTTGATCTGCTGCTGCTCCAGAAATTTCACCTCGCGATGCAGATGAAACAGCGCGGCGCTTTCCGCCGTGACCAGAATCAGCATGATGGACAGCAGCACGATGAAAATAAAGGTCGCGAAGCCGCGCTCTCCCGCGCGCACGGGATTCGGTGTGCAGGTGCCGTGATTGAAATTGTCCGGTTGAACTTTCATGGATTCATTTGGGCCGCCTCGAACGTGAACAGCAGCGGCAATTGCGCTTCCTTGCGGCGCGGGGGCACTTCCAGCTCCCAGCGCCACGCGGTGACGGAGCCGCGCGCGTCCGGTTTCATTTCCGATGTCTTGACTTTCGCCAGCAGCAGCTCCTGATAATCCGAGGTGGAAACCTGGCGGCGGACTTCGCCGGATTCGAAGCGGTAGGAAACGGACTTCGCGCCTTCGGGAATCCGCGCCAGCTCGCCGGTCGCGGTGGTTTCGACGGTGATTATTCCCGTTGCGGCGCGCACGTCCGCCCGCCAGCGCTCGCCCGTGTGCAGCGCCAAGGTGATGTCGTCCGTCGTGTAAATCAGCGCCTGCGTATGATCCCAGCAAAAGTAAAAGACCGTCGTCGCGCCGCCGAGCAGGATGACGAAGATGGAAAGATAGACCAGGCACTCCAGCAACATCATTCCCAGTGTGCCGTGCGCGCGCGAAATGTTTTGTGGCAGTTTCATTTGACGGTGATTTCGCGGACGACCTCGCCGACGCCCTGGCGTTTGTCGGGCGTCCATTCCAGGCGCAGGTGGTTTCCGGTTTTGGTCAGTTGAAAATGTCCCGGCGGCAGCTTGGCGGCGGCGTTGGCGCGGACCGTGTAACTTTGCGCGCCGTCCGGAAAAGCTTTCCAGGCGCCGGCGGCGAGAATTTCCATTTCGCCGTCCACGATCTCGTTGGCGACGCCGCGCTGATATTCGATTTTCAGAACCTGCCGTTCGCGCGCGAAGGAAAAGCCCAGCGGAATAATCGCCAGCGAGAGAATTGCCATGGCGACCACCGCGTCCACCATCAGAAATCCGCGCCGGGAGCGGGAATCTTTGCCAAACGGTTGTGACAGTTTTGCTTTCATTCAGACGCCAGCATTCCTTTCAACATCATGACCAACATGCCGAACATTCCGATTGCAATCAGCGCGACCACCAAACCGTTCAAAATGACCAGCCCGCTGGTGAGGATGTGGGTGGCGGTCTCCTCCTGCTGAAACGCCTTCGCGTCGAGCGCCTCGTGCCAACCGCGCAGCGCGTTCAGAAATCCGCCGTGTGCGTGCGTGGCGTTCGTCAGCCGCCAGTGAAATTCGCCGGTGTCATCGAAGGCGCGGACGGCCTCATCCAGCTTGACGCCATTTTCGAGCGCGGCGATCACGCGCCGCGCGCGGCGGCGGCAGATTTCGTTGGCGGTGGATTCGCCCGCCAGCCGGACGGCCTCGACTTCCGGCACGCCGCCGTCCAGCAGCACGGCGAGCATGGCGGAGAAGGTCCGTTGCAGCTTCTTTTGTTTCCACGGAATTCTCCAGGTGATCCAGTCCACGACCGGCACGCTGCGGAATTGGAACCAGCGAACCAGTCCCGGCCCGCCGATGTAAATCGCCGCCACTGTCAGAATCGCCAAAAACACCAGCATTTCAAAACCGACGAGGATGTGGGAATCGTTGAGATTTAAGACAAATACTGTGAACGGCCAAATTCGCACACCCATGTTGGCAAATACATCCTTGAATCTTGGAATGATAAACACTGACAGCAGGCTAATGAGAAAGCAGGCAATCGGCGCGAATATCAGCAGGATGGCCACCATGTAATGCGCCGTGCTGCGGAGGGTGTCGGGCGCAATGCGCAACACTTCGCGGCAGGCGGGCAGGACTTTCTTCAGATCGCCGAGCTTTTCGCCGGCGCGGAGGATGGCGGTGATTTGCGGTGGCAGGAAGCCCTGGACTTTTTCAAGCGCCTCGCCCAGCCGGTCCCCGCCTTCGATGTGCGCCGCCACCATGTAAAAGTGGACGCCGATGGCGCGGTCGTGGTTTTCCGCGGCGGCAAGAATGGCCTGCTCCACCGGCTGGCCGCGTTGCAGGACGGTTTCAAGCAGGTCGAGAAAAAACAGGGCGCGGTCGCGCCGGTGCATCGGCAGCGAGAGCAGAAAATGAACCAGCAACGAAAATGCGCCGCCCGGCAGCAGGATGAACACTGCATACCAAAACAGGACGATTAAAAACTGGAAAAAGCCATTCATGCGGTTTGCATAATTGTCAGTTGCCACTCATTTGATTTATCATGGCAATGAGCGGCAAAAACATACTGATGACCAAGGATGCCTGTGACAAAACAACCGCTCCGAGAAACAGCGAGGCAATCGGCAGCACCGAATACAGCGCGATCTCGGTGCGATAGATGGCGCGCGAGTGGTAGATTTCCGCCGCGCGATTGAACCCGGCGGTCAGGTCTTCGCCTGCGCTGGCCACCACCCAGACAAACAGCGGCGGAATCAGCCGGTTGCCGGTGGCCACCTCGGAAAATTTCGCGGTTCCGGCGGCGAGTTTTCCCCGCCACTGCTGCAAATCGGCGGTGGCTGCGGTGCTGGTTTCGAGTTGTTCCACCAAACCGATGGCGTCCGGCAGGTTGACGCCGTTTTTCAAAAGCAGCGCCAGCGACGCCGCGACGCGCGAAACGGTGGCTTCCTTGAACGCCGGCAGCCGCCAGAGATATTTTCCGCGCAACCCCGGCACAAAAACAATCGCTGCCGCGAGCAAAAACAAAATGCCGAGCACCACCGGAAACACCCAGATGGCCTGCAGCGTATCGAATGCAAACAGCGTGGCTGCCGGCATACGGATGCCCATGCCGCCAAAGACGCCCAACATGCTCGGCCCGATGACATGCGTCCAGACAAACGCCAGCAAGGTCGAAATCAAAAATGCGACGAACATCACGATGAGCGGGTAGGTCATCATGCTTTTGAGCCGCGTCCAGACGTCGTTCTGGCGCTGGAAATAATCCGCGAGCATCGTCAGTGCTCCAGGCAGGTCGCCGCTTTTGACGCCGACCAGGATCATGCGCTTGTAAAGCTCCGGCAACTGGCGGGTTTTCAGCGCATCGGCCATCGGCACGCCGTTGGCGAGGTCGGCTTCGAGAGCTTGCAGTTCGTCGCGCAATTTGCCGCGGCGCATATCCTGGCAGAGCCGGCGCAGCGCGCCTTCGAGCGGGATGCCGTCGCGCAGCATCGCCGCAAGCTGCTGGTTGAAGAAGGCAAATTCGTCGTATTTCATTTTATTGTTTTGGAGGTAGGGACACCGCGCTGCGGTGTCCCCGCCCGCGTCCAGCGGGCGGAACAAGTGCTTAAGCGATGCCCCAATGAAACCATCGCGCCGCTAAACGCGGCGCGGACAGCGCAGCGCGCCGTCCCTACCATTTCGTTCGTGAAATAATTCATAATCCGAAAACCCGTTTGAATTCCGTCTCGTTGGTCACGCCCTGTTTCACCAGCAAACGCGCCGAGGCTTCGAGCGTTTGCGCCGGCGCAATCGCCGACAATTCGCGCCGCCGGATTTGATCGCGCATTTTTTCATCCACGCGCAGCCATTCGACGAGTGGCACGCGGCCGCAATAGCCGGTGTGCAGGCAGGTTTCGCACCCGCTGCCGTCGCACGCGACGCAAACCTTGCGAATGAGCCGCTGGTTTAAAACGAGTTCAACCGCGCTGGCGACGGCGGAATGGTCGGCGCACATGGCGAGCAGCCGCTCGAAAACGCCCTTGCACGAGCCGGCGTGCAGCGTGGAAATCACGAGATGCCCGGTCAGCCCGGCGCGGACGGCGAGCTGCGCGGTGGCTTCGTCGCGGATTTCGCCGATGATGAGCACCTGCGGGTCCTGCCGCAGCAGATGCCGCGCGGCACGGGCGAAATCCAGGCCGACGGCATCGTTGACCTCGGTCTGCATCGTGCCGGGAACGATTTGTTCCACCGGGTCTTCGACGGTGATGATGTGGCGTCCTCCAAGTTCGGCGAGGTGGCGCAGGCAGGCGTAAATCGTCGTGGTCTTGCCGCTGCCCGCCGGGCCGGTGAGCAGCAGCAGCCCGGTGGTCTGGCGGAGAAATTTTTCCAGTTCGGCATTTGTGGCGGCGGGCAAACCCAATTCGCCGAGCGTCTTCGCGGTTTCGGAATTGAACAGCCGCAGCACGATTTTCTCGCCGGTGACGGTTGGGTAGGTGGCGACGCGGATGTCGTTCTGGCTTTTCAGTTCATCATGGGAAATGCGGCCGTCCTGCGGCAGTGTTTCCTGATACGTCTTCAGCCGCGCGAGAAATTTGATTCTGCCGAAAACCCGTTCCGCGATTTCAGCGGGCAGCTCGCGTCCGGGCGTAATGATGCCGTCGAGCCGGAAGCCGACCTCGGCGGATTTGCCGCGCATCTGGAGATGGATGTCGCTCGCGCCGGCGCGTTCGGCGAGCCGGACAAGATTTTCCAGAACTTCCGGCGCGGAAGCGGCGGAAACTTTTTCGTCAGCGGCATGGATTTTTTGCGCCGGCATAAATCAATTTATTAATTCGCCTCGGTCAGCAGATAGCCCATGCCATCGGTGTTGAGCATGAGCTTATGCAGCCCGGTGTCCAGGCGCGCGAGTTGCGCGTGGAACTGCCGTTGCTGTTTCGTGATGGCAAGCGATGCGGTCTGGAGCGGATGAAACTGGACGCAGACAAACACCAGCGCCACGGCCAGTGCGAGACCGCACACCCACGCGAGGCGCGGACGCCCGGCGTTTTGCGGCGTGAATTCCCGGCGCTCGCGGGGCAACTGCATGCGGACACGTGACGGGAAATCGTTCCAATACTCTTCTGTGCGCTCCGGCACGCGGAAGCTTTTCAGTTTTGATTCCAGTTCAAGGTCGTTCATGGTTTGTGGGGCGCGTCGGCGGCGACGTGCGGTTCATCCTCTTCAAGCGGCGCTCGCGGAGCGGCGTGCCCTGCGGTCAAAAGCCGTTTTAATTTTCTTTTCGCGGCGAACACGCGCCACGACACGGTGGTTTCCGAGCAGCCCAAAACCTGCGCGGCCTCGGCGTGGTTCAATCCGTCGTAAATCGTCAGCACGATGGCGGCGCGCTGCTTGGCGGGCAGTTTCAGCAGCGCGGACTGGATTTCGTTTGCCTGGTCGCCGGGCAAAATTTCCCCGCCGGTGTGCCACTCGGAAATTTCCCCGGCGGCCCGGGTGTGGAGCTGAAAGCGCCTCGCCTCGCTTTGACGCCAGTTGAGGCAGGTGTTGACGGCGATGCGGTAAAGCCAGGTGGAAAATCTTGATGCGCCGCGAAATTCGCCGATCCGCTCGTAGGCGCGGATGAAGGTTTCCTGCGCGAGGTCCTCGGCGTCCGCGAGCGAGCCGGTCATCCGATATGTCAGCGAGTGGACCATGTGTTGATGATTGCGTATCAGCGCCTCAAAAGCCGCCGGGTCGCCATTTTGACTTTGCAACACCAGTTCTGCGTCGGCGTCGGCCATGAGGCTTTCTTTTACCCGGTCTGACAAACGCCGGCGCGGAATCCTTTGAATTATTTTTTCGCCGAAGCCGGAAGGGATCGAATCAACACGCCCTCCATCAAAATTGGGCAGGGCAATGGCTTTCATGGCGTGTAAATCGCAAATCAGAAATAATCAGGTTCGTTGCCGGATTTCCATTTGATGTTGCAGCCGATGCTGGCCTTCTGGTCCGGCGAAACGGGCCTGCCCGCGAGCGCGCCGTCGAGCGCGGCGCGCAAATCTTTTCCGGTCACGGGAATTCCATTGCCGGGCCGGCTGTCGTCGAACTGGCCGCGATAAACAAGCCCCTGGTTTTTATCGAACAGGAAAATGTCCGGCGTGCAGGCGGCGCGGTAGGCCTTGGCGACGGCCTGCGTCTCGTCGTAAAGATACGGGAAAAGGTAGCCGGCGGATTTCACTTCGTCCCTCATTTTCGCCGGGCTGTCGGCGGGATAATTCGCCACGTCGTTCGAGTTGATGCCGACGATGGCAACGTGCTTCGGCAGATAATCGCGGGCGAGTTGCGCCAGCCCGGCGCGGATGTGGACGACGTAAGGACAATGGTTGCACATGAAAATCACGAGCAGCGCGGATTTGTCCCTGAAGCCGCCAAGCGAGACGATTTTCCCGGCGGTGTCCTGCAGCGAGAAGTCGGGCGCTTTCGTGCCGAGCGGCAACATGGTGGAAGGGGTCAGTGCCATGCTGGAAATGTGGCGTGACGCGGAAAATTTCGCAAGGGGCGAAGTTTGAATTTGTTTCCGGGCGCAAAACGGGCTTTCATTGTGCAACGTTTTGAAAAACATCGTTTATTTCGATCTGGAGACCCAGAAATCCGCCGAGGAAGTCGGCGGTTGGAGCCACATTTCAAAAATGGGCATGAGCATCGGCGTGACGTTCGGCACCGCGCGCGGCGAATACACGATTTACGGCGAGAAGCAGGTGAACGACCTCATCACGGAGTTGCAGCGCGCCGATCTGGTTGTTGGCTTCAACAATCTGCGGTTCGATTATGAGGTGCTGCACGGCTACACGTCGTTCGATTTGCGTCAGTTGCCGACGCTTGACATGATGGTGGAACTGCAAAACACGCTGAATCACCGGCTGTCGCTCGACTCGCTTGCGACAGCGACCTTCGGCGTGGAGAAAACGGCGGAAGGTCTGCAGGCCATCCGCTGGTTCAAGGAAGGCAGGCTGGCGGAAATCGCGGAGTATTGCTGCTACGACGTGAAAATCACCAAGCTCGTCCACGAATACGGCCGGCAGCACCGGCAACTGCATTACACCAACCGCTTCGGCAAAAAAATGACCGTGCCGGTGAGCTGGTGAATCACTCCCCGATGATTTTCACCAGCACGCGCTTGCGGCGGCGTCCGTCGAACTCGCCGTAGAAAATCTGCTCCCACGGGCCGAAATCCAGTTTGCCATTCGTGATGGCCACGACGACTTCGCGACCCATGATTTGGCGCTTCATGTGCGCGTCGGCGTTGTCCTCGCCGGTGCGGTTGTGTTGATATTGTGAAGTCGGCGCGTGCGGCGCGAGTTTTTCCAGCCAAGCCTCGTAATCGTGAAGCAGACCGTCCTCGGCGTCGTTGATGAAAATGGAGGCGGTGATGTGCATGGCGTTGACGAGGCAAAGCCCCTCCTGCACGCCGCTTTTGCGCACGAGCGCCTCCACCGTGCCGGTGATGTTGACAAATCCGCGCCGGCCCGGCACTTCAAACCAAAGCTGCTCGGTCAGGCTTTTCACGGATCTCAAACCGTCGCAGCAATGAGGTCGCCCACTTCGCGCGTGCCGTGGCCCATCTTGCCGGCGGCGAGTGATTTGATCTTGGTGTCGATGATTTTTACGACGGCAGCTTCGATGGCCGCGCCGGCTTTGGCTTCGCCGAGAAAATCCAGCATCATGCCCGCCGCGTTGATGGCGGCGATGGGGTTGATGACGTTCAGGCCGGTGTATTTCGGCGCGCTGCCGCCCATCGGCTCGAACATCGAGGTGCCTTCGGGATTGATGTTGCCGCCCGCCGCCACGCCAAGTCCGCCCTGAATCATTGCCGCGATATCCGTGATGATGTCGCCGAACATGTTGTCGGTGACGATGACGTCAAACCATTCGGGATTTTTCACGAACCACATGCAGGTGGCGTCCACGTGGGCGTAATCGGTTTTGACCTTGGGATATTTCGCGCCAAGCTCGTTGAAGGCGCGCCACCAGAGGTCGAAGGCGTAGGTCAGCACGTTGGTCTTGCCGCAAAGCGTCAATTGCGCGGTCTTGCCGGCCTTGACGTCCTCCGGCTTGAGGCCCTTCCACGGTTTGCCGGCGCGCTGTTTCTTCGCGAGTTCAAACGCGTATTTCAGGCAGCGCTCGACGCCGTGGCGGGTGTTGATGGATTCCTGGATGGCGACTTCGTGCGGCGTGTTTTTGTATTGAAAACCGCCCGCGCCGGCGTAAAGCCCCTCGGTGTTCTCGCGGATGACGGTAAAATTAACGTGCTCCGGCCCCTTGTCCTTGAGCGGGCAATCCTGCGCGCGGTAAAGTTTCACGGGACGGAGATTGATGTATTGATCCAGCTCGAAGCGGAGGCGGAGCAGGATGCCCTTTTCGAGAATGCCGGGCTTGACCTGCGGATGGCCGACCGCGCCGAGGAAAATGGCCTTGAACTTGCGCAGCTCATCCACCGCGCCGTCCGGCAGCACCTCGCCGGTTTTCAGGTAGCGTTCGCCGCCGAAATCGTATTTGTGCCAGTTGATTTTGAAGCCGAATTTTTTGGCCGCGACGTTGGCAACCTTGACGCCCTCCGCCGCGACTTCCGGGCCGGTGCCGTCGCCGCCGATCAATGCAATGTCGTAAGTTTTCATGTTGTCTTTTTCCTCAATGTCAAAACAAGGGTGCAATCCTAGCGTTTTGGTGCCGGGAGACAATCGAATTTTGCATACACGTTAAATCAACTTGCTCCAGTTGCCCGCCACAGCTTCAATTACAAATATATGCAGGTGAGATTCAAACGGATGGGTTTGGTTCTTCTGACCGGACTGGTCTTGATTGCAGGCACGGCCGTTTTTTTGTTTTTCCGCTTCGTCAGGCCGGTCGGTTCTGGGCCCGCCGGTCCGGCTATCGTTCACGAATCCTTTTCCCAGCCATGGACCCGCCGACAGGTTTTGCTGGTGGGGTTGGGTGACAGCGTTACGGCCGGATTCGGCGCACGAAAGGGCTATTCGTATTTTGACCGGCTGGCCAAAAATCCGGCGGATGAATTTTCTGAATTAAACGGTGTTTCCCTGCCCGCCGTATTTCCGAATTTTGGATCAACCAACCTCGCCATTTCGGGCAGCACCTCTTCCGAGGTTCTGACACGGCAGCTATCTTTGCTGGCGACGAATAATTCGGGCGTGCTGGGCATCGTGGTGATGACCACAGGCGGAAACGACGTCATCCACAATTACGGAAGGACGCCGCCACACGAAGAAGCCATGTATGGAGCCACCTCCGAAGAAGCAAAGCCTTGGGTGGAAAACTTCGGGCGGCGATTGGAAGAAGTGATTGCACAAATCAAAAGCCGTTTCCCCGGCGGTTGTGAAATTTTTATGGCCAACATTTTTGATCCGACGGACGGGCTTGGCGACGCGGAGCGTGCCGGCCTGCCATCTTGGAATGACGCGGCAAAAATCCTCGATGCCTACAACGACGCGATTCATCAATGCGCGGCGATACATCCGGAGGTTCATTTGGTGGATATTCACGCTGCTTTTCTTGGCCACGGCATTCATTGCACGCAATTCTGGCAGGTCCATTATGACCGCCACGATCCGCATTATTGGTTTTATGAAAATCTCGAAGACCCGAACGAACGCGGCTACGATGTCATCCGTCGGCTGTTCCTGATCGAAATCGAAAAGGCAAAAAGCCGGCTCAATTAAATGTCACTGCCTTACAAAGTCGCGTCGCTGCTCTACTGCTTCAACGAGCAGGATGAGGCCTTGCTGTTGGAACGGACGCAGGAGCCGAATCGCGGATTCTGGAGCCCGTGCGGCGGCAAATTGGAAATGGACATCGGCGAGTCGCCCCACATTTGCGGATGCCGCGAGGCGGGCGAGGAGCTTGGCATCAAAATCCAGCCGCCGGATTTGCATTTGACCGGGCTGGTCAGCGAACACGGCTACCAGGGCCAGACGCACTGGCTGATGTTTTTGTTCGAGGTGAAGGTGAAATTGAAATCGCTGCCGCCGGTCCATGCCGAGGGCCGGTTTCAATTTTTCCCGCGCGAGGCGATTCCCGGACTGAAAATTCCGCGGACCGACCGCGAGCAAATCTGGCCGTGGTTTTGGAAATACCGCGGCGGCTTTTTCGCGGCGCACTGCCACTGCCATTCCGACGGGCGCAATGACTGGACGCTGGAGGAAATCCTGGCAAAATGACTGCGCGCAGTTGAATGGTTGCGGACAATATTTTACAGGACGATCGTATGAACCTTGCCAACGACAGCTACATCATCCTGATCGGCACCAAGAACTTCACGGAGCGTTATTACCGTGACAAGACAGGATGGTTGAAAGTGTCGTCGCGCGGCCGGACTTTCCGCATGACGGCCGAGCAGGTGCTGAATCATGTTCTGCCTGCCATTGCTGGGATTAAGCGGAATGTGACAATTAGGGTGGAACATGGCGACCTGACCGACTGATTCGAACTGGCGCAAACTCGAAACAACCACAAATCGCAAATGGATGCCGAACCGATCATTGATTTGCACAGCGACGACTTTTTCATGGGTGAGGCGCTGCGCCAGGCCGTGAAGGCCGGCGAGGCGGACGAGGTGCCCGTCGGCGCGGTCATCGTGCGCGCGGGCAAAATCATCGCGCGGGCGTTCAATCAGGTCGAGACGCTCAAGGACGCCACCGCGCACGCCGAGATGCTCGCCCTCACGCAGGCGGAAAATGCCGCCGGTGACTGGCGGTTGACGGATTGCACGCTTTATGTGACGAAGGAACCGTGTCCGATGTGCGCCGGGGCCGTCGTTCACACGCGGCTGGCGCGGGTGGTTTTCGGCGCAGCCGACCCCAAGGGCGGCGCCGCAGGCAGCGCGCTGAACCTGCTGCAATTCCCGACGCTGAATCATCGCTGCCAAATCACCGGCGGCGTGCGGGAGCCGGAATGCCGGGCGCTGCTACAGAATTTTTTCGCGAAGCAGCGGCGGGCGGGGAAGAAAAATGCGGAGAGTTGACCGTTCCGAATGGTGCCCACGACAGGACTTGAACCTGTATGATTTTACTCACTAGAACCTGAATCTAGCGCGTCTGCCAATTCCGCCACGTGGGCACAATGTCTCGCAGGCATTTTAATACGCGGTGCCGGGCGTCCGGGCAAGTCAAATCACATCCCTCATTCAGGAAAGCGGACGGTCGCCGGGGCGCTCAAGGCGGCGTTGCGACGCCCCAACGGTTGTCGAGCAGGTGAATGTTGCTGGCGTTGGTGATGGTGTTTCGATCTCCGGCGCTCTGGAAAGCGCAGTGAGCAATGGTCACGCCAGTGATCTTTATTTTTTCGTTGTAGCCTTCGATAAAGATTGGCTGCTTGGTGAGCCTGGCGAAGGTGCAGTCGCGGATGTCAATGTTTCCCATTTCGGGCGTGTAAGCCCCTTCCAGCGCGCCGGCGCTGGAGTAACGCAGTGTCATGTGGATGCCAAATTTGGCTGTCTGAACCTGGCAATTGCGGATGAAAATATTTCTGACGTAGCCGCCACGGGCCGGGTTGGTCTTGAAACGAAATGCGTAGTCCAAGTCCGGGCTGTCGAAGGTGCAATCCTCCGCGAAAACATTTTCAATGCCTCCCGCCGTTTCGCTGCCCGCCGAAACGCCGCCGTGGCCGGCCTTGAAATGACAGTTTTGGATGACGAGGTTGCGGCTGGGAATGTTGACGCGATGGCCGTCGCGGTCGCGGCCGGATTTGATGGCGATGCAATCGTCGCCGTCGCTGAAGCTGCAATCTTTGATGAGCACGTCGGTGCAGGAATCGGGATCGCAACCGTCGGTGTTCGGGCCGGTGGCCTCCACGGTGACGCCGCGCACGGTGACGTTCGTGCAATACAGCGGCGAGATAACCCACATGGGCGAGCCGAGAATTTTCACGCCTTCAATCAGGACGTTCCGGCAGCGCGTGGGCTGGATGAAATACGGCCGCAGGAAATGGCCCGCTCCAAACACGCGGTTCGTGACGGGTGCATCGTTGTTGCCCATGGCGACGAGCTTGGAGCTGTCGCTCCCGCTTTTCCACGAGTGCCAGACGCCGAGCGTGGCCTGCGAATCCAGCGTGCCTTCGCCGGTGATGGCGATGTTTTTCTGGCCGAGCGCATAGATGAGCGGCGAATAATTCATCACCTCGGTGCTTTCGTAGCGCGTGAAGACCACGGGCAGATACGCCGCCGTGTTGGTGGTGAACAGGATCGTGGCTTCCTTGACAACGTGGAGATTTACATTGCTCAAAAGATGGATCGGGCCGGTCAAAAATTTCCCGGCGGGCACGACCACGCGTCCTCCGCCGGCCCTGTTGCACGCGGCGATGGCGTCGGCAAAAGCCCGGGTGCAGTCCGTCGTTCCGTCACCGATGGCGCCATAATTGGTGATGACAAATTCATGGCTTCGGAAGAATGTTCCCATCGTTCCGCGCCGGTCCGCGCGAAGGCCGTAATTGGTGACAACCAATTCGCCGCTTGGAAAGGTCGGCGGCACGATGCGTGACAGGATGGCCGGAACTTGCGACCAGGCGCTTGGAGCAGCCGCGTCCGCCGTGGCTGGCAAGGTGACGTTTGAACGGGCATTTGCGCCACCCGGCGCGAGATGCTGTTTCAACCAGGCAACCACCCCGGCCTGCCATGCCGGATCGAATTTATCCCAGTCGAGAATCGCGTGCTGGGCGTTGGTGATGGTCAGCAAATCGCAAGACACGCCGGCCGCCCGGAGTTTCGCCGCAAAATCCAGGGTCTGCGGATGGGGCACCGTCTTGTCTGCGCTGCCCTGCACGAGCAGAAACGGCGGCAGCCCCGGCTTGATGTAGGTGATGGGCGAATTCTGTTTCAGCACGGCGCGCACGGTGTCGTCAATATTTGTCGTGGCAAAGCCGAACAGTGATTGCATGGAAATGGTCAACCCGCCCCGCCGTTCGTTGTCCACCACCAGGTCTGCCGGCGGCGCCAGGCCGACCACGGCTTGCACGCGCGCGTCCGCGTCTGCGTCCGTTCCCGCCAATGTTGCCAGGTGTCCACCCGCCGAGTAGCCAATCAATGCGATGCGCTTCGGATCGCCCTTGAATTCCGTCGCGTGCCGCTTGACCCAGCGGATGGCCGTTTGCACGTCGTCGAAACACGCCGGCCAGCGATTCTCCGGTGCCAGCCGGTAATCAATCGAGAACCAGGTGAAGTTCGCCCGGTCCAATGGCTCGAACAGCTCGCTGATGTCGTGCCGCTTGTCGCCGTTCATCCAGCCGCCGCCGTGGACGATGATGGCGATGGGAAATGTTCCGTCACCGGCCGGCACGTGCGCGTCGAGCAGCAATTTTTCGCCGCCAGCTTTGCCATACTCAACGTCCTTCCGGTTCGGACCGAATTGCAAATCATAACTCAGCGTCGGATCCCAGTCATCCGCGCCGCCGAGAACCTTTTCTGCGGTGATCTGCCTCGCTTCCGCCGCCGTCAATTGTTTCGTCCAATCCGGCCGGTTGGTCGGACTCGCGCCCGCACCGGCGCTGTTGAACTCGGCGTAGCGCGCCGTCTGGTGCGTCTCCGGTTTTTTCCAATCGTTCCAACCTTCGGGCCGGACAACCTCGGACATTTTGCAATTCAAATAAATGGTGCCGGCATAAATCCGCCACGGCCGGCCGAGATAAGTTTTTGCGCCGGGCTCGCCGGTGATTTTGCAATTCGAGAATACAAATCCAAACGGCTGGTCCACCGGCGTCGAGGCGGCGGTCAGATAGCCGTCGCGCAGCGAATGGATTTCGCATTTCTCAAACCATGCCGTCGCCGCGCCGAAGATGAAATCCGTCTGGCCGGCGATGTAGCATTTCTCGAAATAGTCCCGCCCGCGGTTCAGCAGGATCGTGTCCTGCCAGCCGAGAAAGCGGCAGTTGCGGAAACTGGCGCGGTCGCCGTCCACGCGGATGGCGAGCGCCTGGCCGACCGGCCCGGCGGAATTCTCAAACGTGAGGTTCTCCGCCGTGAAATCGTCCGCGTCAATCGTCGTCGAGGGCGTCTTGAACGTGCCGATGGGCTTGCCCTCGGCGTTGGTGATGCCGGCGTAAAGATTGAACGAGAGAATGGTGTTCGTCGGATTTTCGCCGACGAGCTTGAAGAAACTCTTTTCGCGCTGGATGTAAATGAGTTCCTTGTAAATGCCCGGCTTGATGTGGATGACGGTCGGATTTTCGCGGCTGCCCGAAGGCACGGCCATGATGGCCTCCTGCACCGTCTTGAACTGGCCGCTGCCATCCTGCGCGACGACCAGATTCGTCTGCGCGGCCAGCGGTTCCCCGGCGATAAAGAGCGCGAGAACGGGCAGGCACAAAAACGATTTCGCCGCCGCCCGGCACAGTGGGGGAAAATTCATTTTCATAAAAATCAAATGGCGTCGCCGCCCTTCGGCTCCCGGTCGCCGCCCAGTTCCAGCTTGAGCGCGTGCAGCGACAGGTTGATGTCGCGGATGAACGCCACCAATGACACAATCAGCGAAACCATGCAGGCGATGAAAATGATGCTGGCGAACCATCCGTTTTGCCACTGCAACAACGCGGTCACAAACAGCGTGACAACCAGCGCCGCCGCCAGCAGCGCGCTCAACGCCGCCAGCGTGATGCTGAAACGGATCATTTTCGCGCGCCGGTAAATGATGGCGACCTGTGCCTGCACCTGCTCGCGCTCGGCCTCGGTGCGTTTCGGCAACTCGGCCTTCAACAGCCGGGCGCGGTCAATGGCGCGGCCCAGTCGGTTGGTCATGGTCAGCAGCAGCAGTCCGACGCCGGAAATCAAAATGACCGGGCCGATGGCGTCCCGCAGTTCGGGAATGATTTGTTCAAGAGAGGTTGGCGGCATAATTCATCAAGCCGCAGGGTAGCTGAAAAACAGGCCACCGGCAAGAACGGGCGGATAAAAATCGCCGGAACGATTGCTCATTCCGGCGGTTTGCAACAAACAATGAAACAAACAAATACAGTCGGGAGAAATTGCCTTACGTGGCCATGATGGAGACGGGATTGCTCCAGGGGCTTTGGCCCGTGCTGCCACCCAGCGCGCAAATCTCAGTCATATAGGTCGTGCCCGGCAGGGTCGGTTGCAGCACCATCCGGCGCGCGCCGTTGAACGGAGCCCATTCCGTCCACGTCTTGCCGCCGTCTATGCTCGTGCGCGGCTTATACATGCGCCCGTTCAGCACGCCCTGGCCGCGCACCGTCAACTGGCCGCTCACATCGTTCAGGACGTCAAGCATGCCCGGTTTGTCCAGCGGGCCGGATGAACGGTTGGTGCTCGCCACTTCAAAACCCGTGGACAGCAGGGCGTCGAGATCGTGATGCGCCTCGCCCATGCAATAGAGGGCGAGCTTCACCAGCATGTCAACGAGGGCCAGTTTGGCCGCCTTCTTCAGACGGGTGCGGTCCGTGCCACCCTTGCGCGCATCGGTCATCGTGCCGGCGTAGGCCAGCCGTTGGGTTTCCAGATCTGTCAGTTTCACCGGCAGATTAGGGAAAGCCGGGTTGTTGGCCAGGCCATCCTCGACATCCAGCGTCAGGCTGTTGACGTCGTTGTCGGAGTTTTTGCCGATTCCAGTTTGAATACGGAAGTTTTTATCAGGTGTGTTTGCCATGGAGTGGTCTTTCGTTTGTTTGATTATGTTCATCGACGAATTCTGGAAAAATGTGAATTCCAAAAATCGTGTTCAGTTGAATTCGATAGATTAATGATTGCCAGCCAGTTTAATGGCGTAAATGACAGTATAATCGCAAAACCTCCGCCCGGCCGCCGTCGCCGATAAATGCATTTACTAAAATCTGTGCTAATTAACATTTTTATCCGAACTTTTCAACCGCGCGCTGGTTCAAGGATTTATGACAATTTTCCGAGACCGCCTTTGGATTTTCGGTTCCGGGTTTGCCGCCGATGAGAAAATGCCCGCTGGCGCCGGCCTGACACCTCCAAAAACGCGGCTGTTCTGTTTTTTGACAGAACTGTTCCAAAACAGAACATCATCCAGTCCGGGAATGCCTCGTTCCATGTAAGACATAAGGCATTCCATGTAAGACATGAGGCGTTCCATGTAAGACATGAGGCGTTCCATGTAAGACATGAGGCGTTCCATGTTAGCTCGAAGGCATTCCAGACAAGAAACGTGACGGAGCAAGCAAGGAATGCGACGTTCCATACAAGGAATGACACGTTCCATGTAAGACATGAGGCATTCCATGTTAGACTTGTGACGACGCTGGCATGTAATACGGTCAAAAACCCATGATTTTGATGAAAAGGTGGCTGCTTATCGGGCGGAACGGGCGTTAACGATAAAGTTGAGTGGTCAAAAAACGACAGTCCGCAGGTAGCACGGATTCCGGCAGATGCAAACGTCGCGCAGGCGTTTGGCCATGACGCACGGGCATGGGCAAAATATCAATGCCAATCCCACGCGCGGATTTTCAAGGGGACATGGACGATTCTCAATTCTCCGTGTGGAATGTCGCGGAGCGACGGCTGACAATAGCCCGGCGTTTTAACACCGGGTTGATCGTGAAATGATTACAAGTCCCGCAGGGACGACCGAGTTCAGCCATCCTTGCGGGACTCGTGCCGATGCCGGCGAATACCCGGCGTTGAAACGCCGGGCTATTATCGGGTTGTCCCGTTGGGACGAGCGCGGGCGCATTCCGAATGCCGCCGGGGCAGCGGGGCGCGGAGCTTGCCCAGTGAAATACGGCGGAGACAATGGGAAGCCTTGGCGCGGGCATTATTTCACAGGGCTCGCCCTGTGAAATACGGCGGAAACAATGGGAAGCCTTGGCGCGGGGCATTATTTCACAGGGCGAGGCGCACGAGGCGCTGGCGAGGACGGAAATCAGATTTGAACCGGCTCATTTCGGCCTGAAGTTTTTTGAACAACCAAGAAACCAAGCAACAAAGCCGGAAAAACTTTGTTCCTTCGTTGCTTTGTTGTTCAACCATTCCGATCCGCACTCCCCATTCCGCACTTGAACGGCTCTTTTCCGATATTCAGTTTGGGATGGATGATTGGAGCGAGAAACGCTCGTATTTACGGGCTTTTTGTGAAGATTGCAAAATATTTATATTTTTTTTCCGTTTTTCAGAAGTCGATGTGGTAAAATCGTTGTCGCACGGCGTATGAATACTTCAGAACCGAATAAACCGGGTGGAAATCCCGACGAATTGCCCGCTGACACCGGCGGTCAAACGCCGGACAAAGGCGTTTATTTCCCTGAATTCGCCAAGCTGAAGGACGAATTCGACACCGCCGATTACCGGCACTCCTCCTCCGACAAGTGGCTTAATTTAGAGACCACCTACGTTCACAAAAGCATTTGGGAACAAAAATCCCTGTATGTGACGCACTGGCGGCAGTTGAGCGATCTGGAGGCGTTGACCTTCGCGCAATTCAACGGCGACTTGACGATTGATCTGGACGACGAAATGGAGCCGGAATTGCAAATGCACCTGTGCCGGGTGCTGGCGGAGCATCGGGGACTATTGTTTCTTTATGGCTCCATCAATTTGACTCCAGAAGCGGCCACGGCACTGGTGCAGCATCCGGGGCCGGTCATCGTCCATTTGGACAACTTGGATTTTACGGCCGTGAACATCCTGAAAACGCGCCCAACCATCGAAATATTCTCGGACTTTTGGCAGTCCTGAAAGTCTGAAACCAAAATAAATATGCCATGCCCATTATTAACAATATCCAATCTAGCAAAGGGGATTCATAGTTTTTTGGGTCACCCGAAATGGCGGAAAGATTTTCATAATCGCTTTTATGCGAATGTCACCGCTGCTGTAAAATCAACTGGTAGTGTTCTTGGGCCTTCTGCCGGAGCCTACAAAACTGCTGGATATTATGGTCCGACTGCTTGGCACGATATTGTTTTTGAGCTTTGGTATTGGAGGGCATTACGACCACATCCAACGGCGTTCTTTCATCCTCATCCACTTTTGGTTCCATTTAATGCAACCTATGCCCATATCGGGGGTGGCTTGCCTTACAGACCGTTGCCGGTTGCCAATTCGCCACAGACACAATTATCTAATCTTTTTACTGCGGCTACGGCTCTTAAACCTGTGGCAACTGCTTCTGCTGTTTTTCCCTCGAAATGCTGTCATATGCTTTTACCGTGGGAGTTTCCAATTTGGGACAATCAATTTGCTGGGAAAACGGGCACAACACGTAAGAAGATGCTCGAAGCACTCGAAGGCTGGAAGTGTATTGATCAGGAAACACGGCAAAAACTAACCACTTGTCTGAAAGCAAAGCACCCGGATTATTGGTGTTACAGATATTTTATATTGCTGTCATGGGACACTTTGCCAATTGCACAGCAGACAGTTTTGATTAACCGGTTGAATGCGGCCATTCTTGCTGCTCCGGCTCCACTTGGTGTCAAACCTTGGACGCATTTCCCGTATCGAACAAAAATCCCGGAGCTTTGCCTTGCATAAAACAGCGAATTCAACAGGAGGGAATAATATGTTTGACCAATTCAGCGACGGTTATCGTCCGGAGTGTCTGCTCAAAAACGAGATGAGGGATATGATTTTGAACGATAGCGACTTTTGGGAATATCCGGTTTGCCACCTGCAAGCGTGTTCCGGCGGAGGATTTTTTATGCTCCTGCGCACACGCGGCAATGGGAGAAAAAAATAACAGCACAAGCGAGAAACGTAACCATTATGAGGTTTAGATTATGATCGTCGATATGTCCTGCCCAAAGTGCGGTGGACAAGCCACTGAATACGACGAGCACAAGTGGACTTGCCTCCGATGCGGCAACAAATTTATATATGCCCCAACGTCTCCGTCTCAGACTCAAAACTTTGTGCAAAACACAGTCAATGTAGTTGGCCAGCCAACCTATGAACTAGACGTTCAAAATGCCAAACCCGCCAAGCCAATCGTCAAGACTCGCGGTGAAGTTGAGCCTGATTTCTTTACAAAGAACAACCTTAACTCGGCGAATCTGCCCCAGCTACTTGAACAACGTGTTTCCTTCTCTGAAGATGTCGAATATTTCCGCGTGATAATTCCCAAGGAACAACATAAAATGGCACTTCTAGGGCTATCAATTATTTGTTCCGGCAGCATAACAATCGTAGGACTTGCCATAAAATCTCGACCTATGATTATTTACTTTATAACTGCATTCGTCTGTTTACTTTGTCTACATTATTATCTTCAGGTTCGGCGGCGTAAGATTAATGCCGCAAATGGTATTAATAGTTATGAACTGACACTAAAAGAACTAGGAGAGCAAATAGCTGAAATAGAGGAAGAAAAAAAAGAAAAAATCACAGTAGGTTATCAACCGGTCTGTCCTTATTGTTTGGCTGATGGGGGTGAACCAACTTGTGAAATACCCCCTGGTCTCACCCACTGCCTGAAATGCGGTAAACAATTTCACTACTCAAGCCAATTTTCATATCCTATTAAGTTCAAGTGATCAACATCCAACCCCGAAATACTAAACCCGACAAAATGGTCAACCTTCTCGCTGCGGCCATTCGTTCGGCTAACACCGCCGAAATCGTCATATTTCCATGATGCGCGGAATGTAATCAAAATCTTGCTTTCACGAAAACTAAAAAATAAACCATCCAATAACCAAAAAACCAATGAATTAACTTATGAAAAAACACAAAAACAATCTAAAGCTGGACGCGTGGGATTTCATTCCCGGAAAATCCCCCGTTGGTGACATGGCAAGTGTCAATATTCCAAAGAAAAACATAATTTGGCTTGCCCATTCTGGATCAGGTCGGCTTGATATTGGACTAGCTGGAGGTGTTGTTCATTTGTTGCAACGTGATAGCGAAAAAACAGTGGCAACTAGCGAGGAAATTGCACGATCTCGTTTTAACAAGGTGGGTTGCGCTTATTGGATTGCGGAAAATCTTGGTGATGTGTATGATCAATTCCTGAAAGGCCGAAAACTGGAAAAACGGATGGTAATAGATGAGAAAATCCCCAAAAAGCTTGGCGACTCAAAAAATGATAGATCATCTAAAATCACGAAGGAAAAAATCGTAAGGGTTATAAAGCAGCACTATACCGGTGAGGATAAGAAAAGGTTATTAAATGACGTAGAGAACGATCCGGGATTCGTTAAGAATCTGCAAAAGTTAAAAGACCCGAAGAACATACCTGACATGATTGAATTGTTAGCGATTTGATCATAGAGTTTTAATTCAAAACAATCCCATCCGCTGGTAGTGCTGTTCATCTTTGGGAAACGGATCGGTTTCGCGGAACGGGCTGCTAACCTTTCCTTGGGTCCGCCCGGCCATACAATTCGCGTGGTGCCGCGTCGAAATACTTGAACAGCGCCGGGCACAACCAGCCCTCCATGTCGAATTGCGGCGAATAATACCAGTTGCCGCCATATTCCCCGCGCCGCCACTCCAGCTTGACGTTGTAACCGGGGAATGGCGCAGCGGAGAAAAGCAGCCGGAAACCTTTCTCCGCATCGGGAACCGAGGCGACCAGTTTGTCAATCATCGTGTCAATCCCGGCAACGAACGGCTCGCGAACAAGTCCGGTTGCGGGGTCGTCGAAGACCCACATGCCCTCATACTTGTAGGGTGCGATGACTCCAATGGCGTTCATGGCGTGGTGCGCGTTTGATACGCCCCAAAGATATTTGAATGTTTGCTGTCATCATAGTTCAAAACAATCCCATCCGCTGGTAGTGCTGTTCGTCTTTGGGAAACGGATCGGTTTCGCGCCAGCCTTCGAGTTTCAGGTCGGCGATGATGTGCTGGCGGGCGGCTTCAGCGGCTTCATCACCCCACAATCGCCGCACTTCCGCGATGCCGGCCAGATGATGCCGCTTTTTTCGGTGGCGCATTCCGTAGGGCGGCTGGCCCGCAAATTCGTCCAGCCATAGATGCACCTCGGCGTAATGTTTGCCAAAACGCTGCTGCGCCTCGGCGCAATGTTGTTCAAAGGACGGCATACCGGCAAGGATACCTGATTTATTCCGGCATTCAATTTCACGTCATAAAACTTTTGGGGCGGTTTGCACCGCTACCCATTGTGCCAGTCGCACGGGGCTTCTGGGCGGCTGTTGGAGTTCAAGCTTTAGCTTGTCCGGGCGGGGGAACACGCTAAAGCGTGAACTCCAACGGGGTTTTCCCGACATCGGATTGCAGGGGTTAAAAAGACAAATGATGAAGGCAGAATGAAGAATGAAGAAACAAAATGGCAACCGGCTCGCGACGGCGTTAATTCATCATTTATCCTTCTTCCTTCTGCATTTTCCCGTGCTGGCCAAGGGGGAAATCGCATCGCTGTCCGGCGCGGGGGATGACCCGCGGTATTTTCAAATCAGCAGGTAGGGACGGCGCGCTGCGCCGTCCGGTCATCGCAGCGCGATGACCCTACCTCGTAGCAGCGGACGTGAGTCCGCTCATTATTCCAGCCGGAGAAGTTTGAGCCTCCTTACGTCGGCTGCTACGGTGGAAAGCGGGGGTGCTGATCCTCGTTTATTGAATAAATAAAGAGGCCATTCGGGTCAGTCACGATTATTTACACGGCATTGCGGGTGGGGTAAAACAGTATTCGATTTACACCTTCGCCCACTTGCCGGTTTTTGACGATTCTTCCACCGCCGTCAGCACACGCTGGTTTTTCAAGCCGTCCTCGAACGTTGGCTGCACCGGCTTGCCCTCGACGCAGGCGTTCACAAAATCCGCGATGGCGTGGATGAACGTGTGTTCGTAGCCGATGCCGTGTCCCGGCGGCCACCAGTGGCCGACGTAGGGCTGCACATTGCCGCGCTCGGTCACGAGAATGTCCCGAAAGCCGCGCCGGTCCGGCGGGTCGTCGCCGTTGTAAAATTTGATCTTGTTCATGTCCTCGAAATCGAAATACAGCGAGCCTTTGCCGCCGTTGATTTCGACTTCGATGTGGTTTTTGCGGCCCAGCGCGTAGCGCGTCGCCTCCAGATTCGCCAGCGTGCCGTCTCCCATCCAGCCGAGAAACGCCGCCGAGTCCGGCGCGGTCACCCTGCCCATTTTCTTCGGTCCTTTCGTCGGCGAATCCGACAGCGGCCGCTCGGGAATGAACGTGTTGACCAGGCCGCAAACGTTCGTGAACTCGCCGACGAGATAACGCCCCAAATCAATGAGGTGCGAATTGATGTCGCTGTGGACGCCGCTGCCGCTGGTCTCCTTTTGCAGCCGCCAGTCGAGCGGAAATTCCGGGTCGGCCAGCCGGTCCTGCGCATAGCGCGCGTGGAAATGATAAATCCGCCCCAGCGCGCCCTCGCCAATCATCCGCTTGGCGAGCGCGATGGCGGGGATGCGCCGGTAATTGTGGCAGACCATGTGGACGACCTTCGCCTTTTGCGCGGCGGCAAACATCTGCTCGCATTGCTTGAGATTCAGGCCGAGCGGTTTTTCGCAGAGGACGTGCTTGCCGTTTTTCACCGCTTCAATCGCCATTTCCGCGTGGCAAAAGGTCGGCGTTACGATGTCCACCACGTCAATCAGCGGCGACTCGACGATTTCGCGCCAGTCGGTCGCGGCGTGCTGCCAGCCGAGTTGGGCGCGCGCGGCCTGCACCGCGGCGGCATCGCGTCCGCAAATCGTGTGCATCTCGACGTTGGCCTTGAGTTTGAAGAAGCGGGGCGCCTGCCGCCAGGCATTCGAGTGCGCCCGACCCATGAAACGGTGACCGATCATCCCGACACGCAAGGTTTTTGCCATAAAACTTGGGGTTGAACTGGATACGCAGGCCTTTATAGTGAGCCGGGACAGCCAAGTCAACAGACAATCGTTTCGATCCAATATGCCATTTACCGCAGCAGAAATCGCGAAACAGCTCCAGGGTGAAGTCATCGGCGACGTCGGCGCAATGCTCAACGGCTTTGCGCCCGCCGACTCCGCCAAGCCCGGCGACCTGACCTTTGCCGAGAACGAGGATTATTTTGCCCGCGCCGAGCAAAGCGCCGCCACCGCCATCATTGCCGACCAGCGGTTTTCATCCGCGAAAAAAATCCTGATCCGCGTGCCGAACGCGCGGATTGCATTTGCAAAAGTGCTCGCACTGTTTTTTCCGGAACCGAAATTTGCCGGCGGAATTCATCCCACCGCCGTCATCGCCGCATCGGCGCAAATTGACCCGACCGCGCACGTCGGACCGCATTGCACCGTCGGCGAGCGCGTGAAAATCGGTGCGCGCGCCGTTTTGCAGGCGGGCAATTTTATCGGCGCCGACTCTAGGCTCGGCGAGGACGTGAATTTGTTTCCGAACGTGACGATTTATCCACGCACGGAAATCGGCGCGCGCGTCCGCATCCACGCCGGCACGGTCGTCGGCTCGGACGGATTTGGTTATGTGCTCGACAACGGCGTCCACCGCAAGGTGCCGCAGATTGGCAACGTCGTCATCGGCGACGGCGTGGAGATCGGCGCGAACGTGACGATTGATCGCGGCGCGCTCGGCTCGACCGTCATCGGCCGGGGCACGAAGATTGATAATCTCGTCCAGATTGCGCACAACGTGGAGATCGGCGAATGCAGCATTCTGGTTGCGCAGGTGGGCATCGCGGGCAGCTCCAAGCTTGGCAAATACGTCGTGCTGGCCGGGCAGGTGGGCATCGCCGGGCATTTGAAGATTGGCAACCAGGTTACTGTCGCCGCGCAATCCGGCGTGATGCACAACGTTCCTGACGGAGAAAAATGGCTCGGCTCGCCCGCGCAGCCGGACAGGGACGCCAAGCGCCAGATCATCGCCATCCAGCATTTGCCTGAATTGCTCAAGCGCGTGGTGGAGTTGGAAAAGAAGCCCTGCGGCAAATAACGGTTGCTCCCAATCAGGGAGTATCCCAAACCCGAAGCGCACGCCACAGTTCCGGCATCAGACGCACACCGTCCGGCGACGAGGGCAAAAGCGCGATCACCCAGACCGGTAATGGTGCCTCGTCACCGGCTTTGCAGGGTCGCGCTGGCGGATTCCAGGCTGGGAGCCGTGGCTTTCAAGGTGATGCTGCCGGCGCTCTTTGTCGTTTGCAAGATCGCCAGGCCACGGCCTTGAAATGCGAGATGCGCATCGCCTTGGCAGTTTTCGGTGTTGTTCAAGTCGCCGTTGCCGATGCCCAGAATCTTTGCCGGGCCGGTCAGTTCAAATTTCACCTCCGACTCCGCATCCGGAACGCGCACGCCATTTTCATCCACAACCCGGAATTCGACCTGGCAGACATCCTTGCCGTCGGCGCGCAATTCCGTCACGTCGGGCAGCAATTCAATCCGGCTGGGCGCGCCGGCGGTTTTCAGGGTATAATCGCAAACGTCCCGCCCGTTCGCGCGGCCAACGGCCTTGAGCGTTCCCGGCTCGAAGGGAATCCGCCAGCTCAGGACACCGTTGACGGCCTCGGAACTTGTTTTGGTTCCGATGACTCTGCCGTTCAGCGTCAGGGTGACTTCCGGGCAGTTGGCGAAGCACAGCACGGTCTGGGTTGAATTCGACGGACAGTTCCAGCTCTCCTCGCCCGCAAAATCGCGGCGCCTGCCCTCGCCGGTGGAAACGCAAAGATAAACCATCGCCTTGTCGCTCCAGAGACTTTGCCGGAACCAGCCGAGCGGTTTTTTGAAACCGCACAAATCGAGCAGGCCGGAGCCGCTGGCGCGATTCGGCCATTCGCGCGCCTCGCCCAGATAATCAATTCCCGTCCAGAGAAACTGGCCGGAAATGGAATTGTTCGTCCGCACCGCGAGCCACGCGGCGTATTGATGGCCATTTTCGCTGCCGTAAATGATCCGCTTCGGGAATTTTGCATGGTCGTCGGCGTAGCGCACTTCCTGGTAATTGTAGCCGACGGCGTCGAGCAACTCCGGCAGGTTGACGGCGTCCGACATTTTGATGTTCGCCAGCGCCGCCGTCACGGGGCGTGTGCGGTCCAGCGATTGCACGGCGGCAACCAGCGGCCGGGCGCAGTTCAGCAGGTTCTTGGCCGGCGGATATTCGGGATGATAATCTTCGCCCAGTGCCAGGTCTGAAAACGGATCGTTGGCGTAGTCCACCTCGTTGCCGATGCTCCAGAGGACGATGCCCGGATGATTGCGATCGCGACGGATCATGTCCTGAATGTCCGTGACCGACCATTGCGCGAACATTTCGCTGTAGCCGAAATGGTCGGGCACGCCGTTGTTCCGGCCGGTCACCCATTTGTTCTTGGCTGGCGTGAATTCATCAAACGCCTCGTCCATGACCACAAAGCCGAGCCGGTCGCAAAGGTCCAGCAGCTCCGGATCCGGCGGATTGTGGCTGGTGCGGATGGCGTTGACGCCGATTTCCTTGAGCAGGCGCAAACGCCGTTCGAGAACTTGTTCCGGCACCGCCGCGCCGAGCGAACCGGCGTCGTGATGAAGGCAGACCCCCTTGAGCTTGATCGAAACGCCGTTCAACAAAAATCCCCTGTCCGCGTCAAACGTCGCGGTGCGGATGCCAAACGGCGTCTCCGTTTCGTCCACGACGGCCCCGCCGGATTTGACGCGGCTTTTCAGCGTGTAAAGCGACGGCGATTCCGGCGACCACAATTCCGGTCGCAAAACGGTCATTTCCTGGATCAGTGTTTGGGCCGAATTGTCCGCCGCCGATTTTGTGGTGGTCAGGCTCGCCACAATTTCGCCGCCGGGCGCGACGATGTCCGATTCCAGCGAGAAATTCCTTTTGTCGGCGGAACCGTTTTCAACCGTCGTTTCAATGCGGACAACCGCCGAATCGCTTTTGATTTTGGGCGTCGTCACACAAGTGCCCCAGTGCGCGATCCGCAGTTTGTCCGTGATGACAAGCCGGACGTTCCGGTAAATGCCCGAGCCGGTGTAATAGCGCGAGTCGGCGAACCGGGAATGATCCACGCGCACCGCGATGAGGTTGTCGTCGGCGCCGAATTTGACGAACGGCGTCACGTCAAACTGGAAGCTGGAAAATCCATACGGCCGGCCGCCGACGAACTGGCCGTTGACCCAGACTTCCGACCAGTCATACACGCCGTCGAATTCAATCGCGACCGTCCGGTCTTTTTGATTTGAATCCATCTTGAAATACTTGCGATACCAGCCGATGCCGCCGGGCGCGTAGCCGTTGCCGCTGCCGTAGTCCGCGCTGAACGGCCCCTCGATGCTCCAATCGTGCGGCACATTCACCTGCCGCCAGACGCTGTCATCAAACGCCCGCATCATCGCCGACGGAAAATCGCCCCGGCTGAACAGCCAGTTCGCGTCGAAATCCTGCGTCACGCGCGCGTCCGCCGCCGTGGCGGGGACGGCCGCCGGCGCAGCCAGCGTTGTGAGCGTTGCCGCGGCGAAAACCGCCGACCGTGAAAAAATGGAGCGAAGTGTCATGGATGGTTTGATTGGATTGGTTGGCGGCAATTCCGGCCGGTTTGCAACAACGGAAACTTGTGCGTTGGAGAAACATTGTGCGCGCACATATCAGGTTCGAGTGCTGAATGAATCAAAATGGCGGCAGTCATGTCAATGACGAATGGCTTCGCGGTGTTTTCCAACACCGGTGCCAGGCCGGCGAGAGCGTTGAACTGGTTGCGCAATCCCGCCGCGTCAATCTCGGTGCCTTCCACCGGTTTGGTCGGGTCAAATGCCATAAGTCATCAGTGTTGCGGGTTGTGATTCGCGTGTTTACCGTGCCGATGTTCACAATTTGCCGAGTTCTGTCCGTTCTATACAAACTCCTGTTCCCGATTTATGGACCGCTGTTCGTTATTACGAACACCTGTTCGTTATTCACAGACCGCTGTTCGTTATTCACAGACCGCTGTTCGTGATTTACGAACACCTGTTCGCCTTTTTGGCTGTTCACTGCGTGACAAACCATTGATTACCAGCCATTTAGCAAAAAACTGGCATTCAAGGTGGGGCGAGCGTCCCCGCGAGCCGGACGAGGAGGGATTGAAGCGGCTCGCGAGGACGCTCGCCCCACCGAATATGCCGCTCCGACGGGGCTGGAACTTTGTTTGGGGCGTGGTTCTACAAATATGCCGCGCCCAAATATTGGAAAGCATACCTCGGCATTGGCATTTTGTTACTCGTTTTAGCATTGGTCAGTTTGCTTGGATGATTTTGGATTATGAACGATTCGTGGTCTAACAAATCGCGAGGCTGTGTGAAAACTTCTGGACAACTGGAGGATTGAAAGTGGGCAAAGTGGAGGAGGGTTGCTTTTGGGTGATTATCTGCGGGGTTGATCGGATCGAATCACTTCGTCTCTCGTTTCGACTTCGTCTGCTGCTGCCGTCAGCGGGTTCACCCTCTGCAAAAACTTCAGTGACAGCCGGGCTCCGGCTTGCTAAACCATTTGCGCAGCCGGAACTGACGCCTTGAATCAAGGCAATGGCTGCGGTTTGAAATTTATTGGACAGCATAACATGACCAACACGACAATGAAAAATTCCTCACTCATCGGCTCATTTCCCAAAATCGGCATCCGGCCCGCGATTGACGGCCGGCGCAAAGGCGTCCGCGAGTCGCTCGAAAAGCAGACGATGGACATGGCCAGGTCTGCCGCGAAGCTGATTTCGTCCAGCCTGCATTACCTGAACGGCAGGCGCGTGGAATGCGTCATCGCTGACACCTGTATCGGCGGCGTGGCCGAGGCGGCGGCCTGCGCGGAGAAGTTCTCGCGCGAGGGCGTGGGTCTTTCGCTCACCGTCACGCCGTGCTGGTGTTACGGCAGCGAGACGATGGACATGACGCCGCTGATTCCCAAGGCGGTCTGGGGCTTCAACGGCACGGAACGGCCCGGCGCGGTTTATCTGGCGGCGGTGTTGGCGGGGCATTCGCAAAAGGGACTGCCGGCGTTCGGCATTTACGGCCGCGACGTGCAGGACGGCGACGACAAGGCCATTCCCGCCGACGTGTCCGCGAAGATTCTGCAATTTGCCCGCGCCGGCGTCGCGGTGGGGACGATGCGCGGCAAATCGTATTTGAGCATGGGCGGCGTCTCGATGGGCATCGCCGGTTCGATTGTGGACCAGCCGTTTTTCGAGGGCCACCTCGGCATGAGGGTTGAGGCGATTGACATGACGGAATTTCTCCGCCGCATGGACAAGGGCATTTACGATCCCGCCGAATACAAAAAGGCGCTCAAGTGGGTGAAGGAAAATTGCAGGGAAGGCAGGGACTACAATTCGCCCAAGACGACCCGCTCCCGCGCGCAGCTCGACAGCGAGTGGGAAAAATCCGTGAAGTGCGCGATGATTGCCCGCGATCTCATGGTCGGCAATCCCAAGCTCGCGGAAATGGGCTTTGGCGAGGAGGCGAACGGGCACAACGCCATTGCCGCCGGTTTTCAGGGCCAGCGCCAGTGGACGGACTACCAGCCCAACGGCGATTTTCTCGAAGCCATCCTCAACACGTCGTTCGACTGGAACGGCATCCGCGCGCCTTACGTCGTCGCCACGGAAAACGATTCCCTCAACGGCGTGGCCATGCTGCTGGGCCATCTGCTCACCAACACCGCGCAGATTTTTTCCGACGTGCGGACGTATTGGAGTCCCGAGGCGGTCAAGCGCGTGACTGGCCATGAACTTCAGGGCGCGGCGGCGGGCGGCATCATCCACCTGATCAATTCCGGCGCAACCACCCTTGACGGCACCGGCCGGCAGGAGCGCGACGGCCAGCCGGCGATGAAGCCGTTCTGGGAGATCACGAAGGACGAGGCGCAGAAATGTCTCGACGCGACAACCTGGCATCCGTCCATCACGGAATACTTCCCCGGCGGCGGCTGGTCCTCGCGCTTCCTCTCGCGCGGCGGAATGCCCGTGACCATGAGCCGCATGAACATCGTCAAGGGTCTTGGCCCGGTGCTGCAAATCGCCGAGGGCTGGACGGTGGATTTGCCGGAGAACGTCACTCACACGCTCGATCAGCGCACGAATCCGACCTGGCCGACGACTTGGTTTGCGCCGCGGCTGACGGGGCAGGGCGCCTTCCGCGATGTCTATTCGGTGATGAGCAACTGGGGCGCGAACCACGGCGCCATCAGCTTTGGGCACGTCGGCGCGGACCTGATTTCACTCGCGGCAATGCTGCGAATCCCGGTTTTCATGCACAACGTCGCGGCGGAACAGGTGTTCCGGCCCAGCACCTGGTCGGCGTTCGGCACGGCGGATTTGGAAGGCGCGGATTATCGCGCCTGCAAGAACTTCGGCCCGCTTTACGCGTGAGCTGAAATTCTCTCTCGCGCATTGCCGTGCCGCCTGTTAAATCCAAGCGCGATACAAATGGCCAAAAACTTTTCCAGTTTCAGCAAGGCGCTTCTTCAGGCAAAGACCGAAGAGGAAGTGAAGCACGCCTACGCCGAGCATTTCGGGCTGGATTACGACACGGAGTTTCATCACGACCTGTATTCGCCGGAAATCTTTTTTGAATTCAAATTCTCGCGCAGTCTGGGGAAGCGGAATTCCCGCGCCGCCGTGCTGGCGCAGGTGATGTATTACGTCCGGCGGCTGCGCCTCGGCCACGCCGACAAGGTGATTCCGCCGGTCGTTTGCGTGGCGGACGGGCAGCACGCATTTTTCACCGAAACAAAACTGTGGCAGAAGTTTTATGGCAATGAGACCAAATATGACTGGGAACTTGCGCCCAGCCAGCCGGATGAAAAACTGATTGCGGACCTTGCCGAGTTTGCCGGGACGGAGACCATCAAGGTTTTTGATGTTCTTGAAGAAGCGGAATACGAACTGTTCAGCCAGCATCTTGCGGCCCATCGCGCGGAGCAGCTCACGCTGGATTTTCGGGTCAAGAAATTGATCACCGAGGACAATTTCGAGGAGGTTTTTGATTATTGGAACAAATGTTTCGGCGATGCCGTCCGCAACGGAACGAAGTCTTCGCGCTACTTTTTGTGCGACATCCGGCCGGACGGCTCAAGCTACGACCGGAAGGAAAACAAGGTGGTTTTCCACATCGGGCCGGACGAAAACCGCGCCAAGAAAATCCTGCCCAAAGAATACGAATGGTTTTGGTCGAATTACGAAAAAATTTCCGATCCCGCCGCCATCCGCAACATCCTTGCAAAAGTTGACCGGCTGACCGACGAGCCGATCCGCCGTTTCACCGGTGAGTTTTTCACGCCGGTTGCGTTTGCTCGAAAGGCTCACGGCTATTTGGAAAAAGTCATTGGGCCGAAATGGTGGACAAAAGGCTATCGGCTGTGGGATATGGCGGCTGGCACGGGAAATCTGGAATGGTTTCTGCCGGCGGATGCCTACAAGAGCATTTATCTTTCGACGCTGCATCACGAGGATGTGCAACATTGCAAACGCGTTTTTCCAGGCGCGACGGTTTTTCAATACGATTATCTCAACGACGACGTGGAAAGCGTGTTTGACGACCAATCGCTTTTTGACCGCGTGAGCAAGCGGCCGCAAAATCTTTTGCGCGATCTTTACGACCCAAACATCAAGTGGATCATCTTCATCAACCCGCCGTTCGCCACGGCGCAAAAGGCCGGCTACTCCGGCGAGAGCAAACAGGGGGTAAGCGCCACGAAAATCCAGCCGCTTATGCATCAATGGGGGCTCGGCGAAGTTTCGCGCGAGTTGTTCGCGCAATTCCTTTTCCGCATCCGACAGGAATTTGCCGGCAAGCCGGCGCGCCTCGGACTTTTTTCCACGCTGAAATACATCAACGCCAACAACGATCAGAAATTCCGCGACAAAATTTTCCAATTCAGATTCGAGGATGGCTTTGTATTTTCATCGGCGACATTTTCCGGCACGCAACAAGCCAATCCGTTTCCGGTCGGCTTTCTGGTTTGGGATTTGACAAGGCAGAAAAAGCTCGAAGCTCAAAAAATAGATGTCACGGTGTTGGACGACGACACGAGCAAGATTGGCCGCAAGCTGATTGTGGCCGAGCATCGCGACCGTTTTTTGAGCAAATGGATTGATCGCGTGCCTGCGACGGAAATTTTCCCGCCGCTCGGCAGCGCGATTTCGGTGAAGGGCGACAATGGCGACGTGCGCGACCGCGTGGCCAAAGGCTTTCTGGCGTCGCTGATGTGCAAGGGTAACGACGTGCAAAACTACAACAATGTCGCGTTGCTCTCCGGCCCGTATGTCAGCGCTGGTGCGTTGTCGGTGATACCGGAAAATTTCGATAAGGCGATGGTCGTCCACGCCGCCCGAAAAAACGTGAAGAAAAACTGGCTGAACGACCGTGACCAATTTCTCCAGCCGGAAACAAAGCCGAGCGTCAGTTTCGTGAGGCAATGCGTTGTTTGGAGTCTCTTTGCCGATTCCAACCACACGGCTTCATTACGCAACATCAAATACAAAGGAAAAACCTTCCAAATCATCAATCATTTTTTCCCGTTCAAAGTTTCCGTCGTGAAGAAGTGGGAAATTTCCGATTCAGACATTTCGCGCTCGCTCACGCTCGACACCGACGACCGCTTCGTTGCCAAATGGCTGGCGGAACGGAAACTGGATTCTGCCAGCGAGAAACTTTTGGAGATCGGCCAGAAAATCTACAAAAGTTTCTTCGCGAATTTCAAAGACCTGCCGACGGCGAAATACAAAGTTGAACATTGGGATGCCGGTTGGTGGCAGGTCAGGCGGTGCCTCGTAGAAGCCGGCTTGGAAACGGAGCGACTGGACGAAGTTGAACAGATAAAAAAACAGTTGGGCGCGGAAATAAATAAAGGTGCTTTGGATTTGGGCATCGTGGCGTCCACAAGCCTGTTCTAACACCAATTCCCCCGGACAATGGGGATCACTTCATCAATCCTGATTTTCCAGGCGTCATGGCCATGATGCAGGCGGCGGCCCGGCTTTTGCAGGAGAACAAATCAATGGACGTGACTTCGACGGTCGGCTGGGGATTTTCAATCGCGGTCAGGCAGAAGCGCAGCGGCTGCCTGGTGCCGGGCTTGGATGTTCCGCCAACCCAGGCCAGTTTGGAATGCGGGCCGGTGGGACCGATTGCCGTTTTGCCCCTGTTCTTGGCGTTCCAGTCGAGGATGTCGGTGCCATAAAGCAACTCGTTCGTCACCGACGAGCCGTCGGCGTAGCGGAACACCACGTCGCAAACCGGTGTGTTTTCCGGCGATGTAAAGAATGCCCCGTGATAGACGTAAAGCGTCTCAAATTTCTGGTTCACGGCAATGCCGAGAATGTGTTCTGGAAAGACGATTCCCATTTTCGCGTTGCCGTCACCCCAGAGACAAATCATCCCGCCAATCTGGAGCGGCACGTTGTCGAACACCTGAAATCCGGTGGGCACGGTCGCCCAGGCGGGGAAGCGGGTGATTTTCGGAAAATAGGAGGCGGGCGTCGTGTAGTTGGAAGTCATGTCAACCGGCGCGGCCTCGTGGCGGGCGATGGCGCGCCTGCCGCCGGCCAGCGTGATCCGGTCCGCGATCTTGTGCCGGAAGATAATTGTCAGCGTGATGGCGGCCAGCACCAGCACCGCCACAACGGACAGCCCGACGATTTTGGTTGTTTTCGTTGAAGTCATTTTATTGCGCCGGTTCGATCTGCCGGTCAAATGAGTTGCGCAAAGTGTGGGCATGATGATTGCCGGCGTCAATCCGGGTTTGCCGCTGATTTTAATAATGCGGTGGCCGCAAACCGCCGCTACATTCAGCGGGATGTTTCGACCCTGCATTGACCTGCATGAAGGCAAAGTGAAGCAGATCGTCGGCGGCACGCTCGGCGACGCCGGCCTGCGCACGAATTTTGTCTCGGAAAAACCGGCGCGCTGGTTCGCCGAGCTTTACAAGCGCGATGGCCTCGCGGGCGGCCACGTCATCCAGCTCGGCTCCGGCAATGACGCCGGGGCGCGTTCCGCGCTGGCGGCGTTTCCGGGCGGCCTGCAAATCGGCGGCGGCGTGAACGCGCAGAACGCGCGCGGCTGGCTCGACGCCGGCGCGTCGCACATCATCGTCACAAGCTGGGTCTTCCGCGAAGGCCGGGTGGATTGGGCGCGGCTGGATGAACTGGTGAAGGCCGTTGGCAGGAACCGGCTGGTGCTGGACTTGAGCTGCCGGAAGCGCGGGGAAAATTATTTCGTCGTCACCGACCGCTGGCAGAAATTCACGGAACTGGCCGTCACGCCCGAAAATTTGCAGAAGCTCGCCGGGAGCTGCGCGGAATTTCTGATTCATGCGGTGGACGTGGAGGGCCTGTGCTGCGGCATTGACCGCGAGCTGGTGGAAAAACTCGGCTGTTGGACGCCGATCCCGGCGACTTATGCCGGCGGTGCAAACTCGCTGGCGGATTTGGAATCCGTCACGGAACTGGGGCACGGGAAGATTGATCTTACGATTGGCTCCGCGCTGGACATCTTCGGCGGCACCGGCGTGAAATACGCGGACTGCGTAAGATTCAACCGCCGCTGCCGGGAAAAGAAGAATTCAGAAGGCAGAATGCAGAAATAATTCAGTGCCCGTGGCTGCACTGCTTCATTCTTCATTCCGCCTTTGCTTATTTCACCGGCTCAATCTTGGAAACGGTCAGCACCTGCTTGCCGTCCTTTTCGGAAACCGTTCCGGTCGCCGTCACTTTTTCACCGGCTGTTCCGCAGATGTTGCTGTGAAACGCCTTGCTGATGTCGTTTTGCGCCAGATAGTAATTGACGGTCTTGCCGTCCTTCTGGATCTGGAGGACATTCTGGCATTCCTGGGTTTCGTGCAGCACGCACTTGCCGCACACGGCCATGCCGGTGAGGGTGATTTCCTTGTTCGAACTGTCGGCGGCGAGGAGCCGCGACGTGGCGACCGTCAGCAGCAGGCCGGCGGCGATCAGGACCAATATTGATTTTTTCATAGGTTGTTTTGTTTCCTTGTTATCAACATTAAGACAGCTTGCCCCGGTTTTCCATTCAAATAAAAATCAGACGGTTCAAGCCGCGCCGGGCGGGTCGGCGAACAGCGCGGCGATGACAAATTGGAATTCGGGAATCAGGTTTTCCGTCAGCACCTCGCTGCCGGCCAGAATGCCCTTGAGCGCCAGCCCGAATTCCATGCTGTGGTAAATTTCCACGTTGTCGTAGCGCGGATCCACCATCCACAGGCGCGGCACGCGGATTTGTTCATAAACCTCCTTTTTTACCACCGTGTCGGTGCGGTGGTCGTCGCGGCTGATGATTTCCACCGCCAGCCAGAGTTTGCCGGTGGCCTTGGTCACGAGCGCGAGGTCGGGGCAGATGGCCGTGGAGCGGGAGACCTGGATTTTGGCGCGCGGCGGCAGCAACTGGGTGCCGGCCAGGTTCGCCACGCTGGCGGTCATCGCCGCGTGCAGGCGGCCGCAAATCATTTCGTGCCGTCCGCCCGGCGCGGAGCGCGGCAGCGGATCGCCATTCAGGATTTCCTCATACGGCTTGCTCATGCCCAAAAGCAAACCAGCGTTTGACCCGGACAGCAAGCGGCGTTTTTTCCGAGAAAACAAGCTTGCCATCCGGCGGGCGGGCGGCTAACTTCCACGTTCTTTTGAAACATTTATGGCAGTAAAAATTCGCATGAAGCGTGTCGGGGCAAAGAACGCCCCGTATTTCCGCATAGTGGTGGCCGACAGCCGCAGTCCGCGCGATGGCAAGTTCATCGAGGAAATCGGTTCGTATCAGCCGCTGAAACAGGGTGATAATTTCACGCTGAAGCTGGATCGCGCCCAATACTGGGTCAGCAAGGGCGCGAAACCGAGCGACACCGTCGCCAGCTTCATCAAGAAGGCCGGCAAGGTGGCGGCACCGGCGGCCTGATTTGATTTTCGCCATGCAGGAGTTTCTGGAATATGTCGTCAGAGGGCTCGTGCAACACCCGGACGCCGTGAGCGTCACGCCGGTGGAGCGCGGGGGGCTGACGGTTTATGAGCTGCGGATGGATGCATCGGACGTGGGCAAGATCATCGGCCGGCAGGGCATGACGATCAACGCCATCCGGTCGCTTCTGCTCGCCGGCAGCGCGAAGAAGGGGTTGCGCTGCTCGGTGGAAATTGTTGAGGACAAGCCGGCGAATTGAAATTTGCGGGGGGGCGGTCCGTGGCCGCCGGGCGCAGTTTGACTTTTGCAAAGTGCCGTTACGAAATGAAAATTGACGTGCTCACTTTGTTTCCGGCGATGTTCGCCGGGCCGCTCGATGAAAGCATCATCATGCGGGCGCGCAAAAAGGGGCTGCTGGATTTGAAAATCCACCAGTTGCGCGACTGGACGCATGACCGGCACAAAACGGTGGATGACAAGCCGTTTGGCGGCGGGCCGGGAATGTTGATGAAAGTGGAACCGCTGTTCGAGGCGGTTGAAAGTTTGAAGCGCGAGGAAACGAAAGTGATTCTGCTTTCGCCATCGGGGCGGAAGTTCAGCCAGTCCATCGCGCGGGAACTGGCGCAGGAAAAAGATTTGCTGCTCGTCACCGGCCATTACGAGGGTTTTGACGAGCGGGTGCGGGAAGGGCTGGCCGACGCCGAATTGTCCATCGGCGATTACGTGCTGACGAACGGCGCGCTGCCCGCGATGGTGTTGATTGACGCGGTGACGCGGCTGCTGCCCGGAGTTCTGGGCGACGACGAGAGTTCGCGCGACGAATCGTTCAGCCAGGGGCTGCTGGAATATCCGCAATACACGCGGCCGGCGGAATTTCGCGGAATGAAGGTGCCGGACGTTTTGGTGTCTGGCAACCACGCCGAAATTGAAAAATGGCGGCGCGGACAGGCGAAGCTGCGGACGGAAAAACAGAGACCGGATTTGATGGAATGAGTTTTTAGTTTTGAATTTTAAGTTTTTGTTCTAAAAACGGCCAATTCAAAACTCAAAACCAAAAATTTAAAACTGATTTATGAACCAGGCATTACAAGACAAAATTGAATCGGAACAGTATCGCAAGGACGACCCGAAATTCGCGGTCGGCGACTTGGTGAAGGTGCATACCAAGGTGGTTGAAGGCGACAAGGAACGCATCCAGATTTTTGCGGGAGTTGTCATCGGCAAACGCGGACACGGTTTGAACGAGACGTTCGCCGTCCGCCGCATCAGCTACGGCGAGGGCGTGGAGCGCATTTTCCCGCTGCACTCGCCGCGCGTGGACAAGATCGAAGTCGAGCGGCAGGGCCAGGTGCGCCGCGCCAAGCTCACCTACCTGCGCAAACGCCTCGGCAAGGGCGCGACACTGGTGAATGAAAAGCAGGAGAAAGTCGTGACCACGCCGGCGAAGTAATTCAGCAGATCCATTTATCGAAGGCGGGGCGAAAGCTCCGCCTTTTTTGTTGCGGTTGACACCGGCGCTTTTCAAATCAATCATCCTTGTCGAAGTCCCAAAATTATGAAGTGCTTGTTTTCCAACGCGGTGCTTGTTCTCATCGCTGCGGTCCTGGTTTCCACCACCGGCTGCCGGTCGTCATCGGTCGCGGAGAAGCCGGACGCCCCGGCCGGGCTTCTGCCATTGAAGGTGTCGGGCACGCGGATTCTTGACGGCAAGAACCGGCCGGTGCGGTTGCGCGGGGTCAATGCCGCCAGCCTCGAATGGACCAGCGATGGCGGGGGACACATTCTGCAAACGGTCAACGTGGCCATTCGCGACTGGCATGCGAACATCATCCGCCTTCCGCTTTCGCAGGACCGCTGGTTCGGCAAGGCGCCCGAACAACACGATGGCGGCAAGGCTTATCGCGAATTGGTTCAGCAGGTCGTGGACGAGTGCGCCAGCCAGCGTTGCTACATCATTCTGGATTTGCACTGGTCCGATTGCAACGAATGGGGTCGGAACATCGGCCAGCATTCGATGCCCGATCTGAACAGCGTCGCCTTCTGGAAGGATTTCGCGCCCGTTTATGCCAACAATCCCGCCGTCCTGTTCGACTTGTATAATGAACCTCACGATGTCTCATGGGATGTCTGGCTCAAGGGTGGAATGATTTTGGACAAACCCAATCAGCGGGGTGCGGTGGCGAAAAATTACCAGTGCGTCGGCATGCAGGAGCTGCTGGACACCATTCGCTCAACCGGCGCGAAGAATGTGGTCATCGCCGGCGGACTCGACTGGGCCTACGATTTTTCCGGCATCCTGGCTGGCCGGCAACTTTCCGATCCCAAGGGCAACGGCGTCATTTATGCCAACCACTGCTACGACAACAAAGGCGACAACGTCTATGTCTGGATCGCGAAAATGGAGGAGGCGACCGCCAAGCTGCCGGTGATCGTCAGCGAATTCGGCGGCGACTCCGGTTCCGGCAAACGCATGCCCGCCGACAACTGGCTCCTGCACGTTCTGCAGGCTATCAATGAACATCAGTGGTCTTACACCGCGTGGGATCTGCATCCCGCCGCCGGACCGGCGCTGATTTCGGACTGGAACTACACGCCGTCGCCGCGATACGGCGTATTCGTCAAGCAGGCACTGGCCGGAACGCTGCCCGTTTACACTCCGCCACCGGCGAAATAATTCCGCGAACCCGTTTGCGGGAATTAAGGCTCGCTTTTTTTGCTGTGTTTTTGGATTAACTGTGTCAAAATACAGCCTCAATGAGCAGGCTTGATGTTCAATTTCTGGATCAGGGGTTGCACCGCGCTTTGTTTGATGTCATGCCGCTGCCGGTCTTTGTGGTGGATGGAGACGTCAACATCCTCGAATGCAACGCGGCGGCCACCCGCCTGCTCGTTGAAGGCCGGCGAACCAAAAAACAGCGGCGCGGGGGAGACGTGTTGCAGTGCCTTCACGCAAAGGAGTCACCGGGAGGATGCGGCTGTTCGCCGGCGTGTTCCTGCTGTGGTTTGCGCGAGGCGGTGAACGAGGCTTCCCGGGGCCAGACGGTGACGCGCCACTGCGCGAAAATGGTGCTGAACCGGCAGGGCAAGCCGGCCAGGGTAAATTTGTGTGTCAGTTGCCAGCCGTTTACTTACAAGAAAAACGCCTTCGTTCTTTTGGTTCTTGAAGGCTTGAAGAAATAGGCGTTTCCGGCAGAAAAGCTTCCGGATGCCTTCCGCGTTTTGAGATTCTCCAGCTTCAGTCTGGAAGCCGTCTCACCCCAGATGATTTGCCACGTCGTTTGCGCCGGCGACGATTTCCTTGCGGGTCTTGAAATCCCGGATACGGACATAGTCGCTGTTTTCCAGGCGCACGGTGTGGGCCACCTTCAATTCCTGCGCGCGTTTGAACTGTTTGTCCGGCTTGGCGGGCGTAAGCGGATATTCCACGGCAAATCCACGCGCGCGCAAGTCGTGGATGAGTTTCAGCGATTGCGCGCGCAGGCCCTCGTCTTCGATCAAGACGAAAATGTCCGTGGTCGCGTCAAATTTCGGCAGCAGGCCGCGCGCCTTGAGCAGTTCCAGCAGCACCACGTCGCCCATGCCGAAGCCGAGCGCGGGCAGGGCCACCTTGCCGCCGCTCAAGAGCTTGATGAGATTGTCGTAGCGCCCGCCGCCGGCGATGGCGCGGAACTCGCCCTGGACATCAAAGGCTTCAAACACGACGCCGGTGTAGTAGGCGAGTCCGCGGATGACGTGATAATCCACCTTCACGAAATCGCGCAGGCCGCGCGCGGCGAGATTTTGCAGGATGCTTTCCAACTCGGCGGTCGGCTTGCCCGATTCGATGAAATGATTCACTTCCGCGAGCGAAAATCCCAGCGCGGTCAGCTTCTTTCCCGATTCTTCGGCCGGCGTTCGCTCCATTTTGTCAATGACCTGAAAGAATTCGTATTCGTGCGCATGGTCGGCCCGCCCTTCGGACTTGGACCTTTTTCCCTCGTAAAACTCGTGCCACGCGTTTCTGCTGCTCAAGCGGATGACAAAATCCTTCTCCGTCAGGCCGAACGCCCGGAGCGCGTCAATGAGCAGCGCGATCAGTTCCGCGTCCGCCGCCGGATCGCTTTCGCCGATGAGGTCGGCATTGAACTGGAAATGTTCGCGCAGACGGCCCTTCTGCTGTTTCTCGTAGCGGAAGAGCTGCGGGATGGCGAACCACTTGATGGGCTTTTTGTAATTGCGTTCGTGCGCGGCGACCATGCGCGCGAGCGTCGGCGTCATTTCAGGGCGTAGCGCGACATGCCGGTCGCCCTTGTCCTTGAAATCGAACAGCTGTTTGATGATTTCCTCGCCGCTCTTGGTGGTGAAAAGCTCGAGCGATTCGAGCGGCGGGCCGTCGTATTCGCGGAAATTGTAGCGCCGCGCGGCGGTGCGCCATTTGTCAAAGATGTATTGGCGCGCGTCGGCGCTCCACACGTCGGTGTGCGGCAGCGGTTCGGGATAAAAATCGCGGAATCCGGGCAATCGTTCCATGGCCGCAGAATAGCCGCCGCGGGCCGTCCGCGCGAGACTTTTTGGCTACGCCCCGGGCGCGATCTTGAGGACTTCGATGCGCAATTCCTTGCCGGCCTTGAATTTCACCATCGAGCGTGCGGGGATGGTCACGTCGGCGTCCGGCTGCCTCGGATTGCGACCGACGCGCGTCTTGCGGACCTTGATTTCAAAGACGCCGAAGTTGCGCAACTCCACCTTGTCGCCCTTGGCGAGCGCCTCGGCGATGTAATCCAGCGTTTTTTGAACCACGTCAAAAACCTGCTGCTGGTTTAGGCCGGTTTCCCCGCTGATGCGGGTGACGATGTTGCGTTTGGTCAGGGTCATGGCGGAGTTTGTTTTGGGTTTCTGATTTTCACTGCACAACGCGGATGGTCCAAAAATCGCTGGCCAGGCTGGAGTCGGTGACATAGGCGTAGGGCAGCGTAAAATAACCCTTCATGCCCCAGCCGGCGCCCCATGAATTGCGGACGATGAACCACTGTTTCGCATCGTCGTAACCGACGCCGGCCACCGCGTGGCCACCGATGACGGCATCGCCGCTCCGCGGCAGCGTGGCGTGGCCGGTTTTGGCGACGGACGCGCTTTCAAAACTTTCATAGACCGTGAAGCCAAAAACAAACGGATAGCCGGAGGCGAGGCAGCACTTGAGCTGGCTCAGCGTCTGCGCCATGCGCTGATACAAAACCACCTTGTATTTGCGCGCGTCGGCATAACAGGCCGCAGACGGCTTGGTTTTGAATTTGGCGATGACATACGGCCATTCCGTTTCGGGACAGTCGCCCTGTTTGGCGACGCTCTTGATGCCGTCGCGGATTTGCGCGCCGCTGTCCGAGGCCGTGGAGTGCTCGATGGCGCGCTCGTTGTAATAAATAAACAGTCGCGATGGCGTGAAATCCGGGGTGAGTTGTTGCTTCAGCCGGTCAAACTGAATCGCGCCAGCGATGGCGTTGGCCGTGCAACTCCCGAGCTGGCCCTGATCATAAACCGGCGGGCATTGCGCGCGAAGGTCGGCTTTTGCCGGCAACGCGCCGATCATTTCCGCCGGTGCCGCGTAAAGCTGGTCGCGGTGATCCGGCAAATCGGGCAGCCACCCGTAGCGGGACACTTTGAAAAGCATGGGTTTCTGTTAGCAAAAACCGCGCAAAATGTCCACCGAAATCAGCCTCGCCAACGCGGAGCAATTAATTCCCCGCCTGCACACTGCCGGTGATCTCGCGAATGTCCCTGATTTTCCCCCGTTCCATGAAATCGCGGATGCCGGCGATGACCTGCAACGGTGTCTGCGGCTCGTAAAAATTCGCCGTGCCCACCGCCACCGCCGTTGCGCCCGCCATTAGAAATTCAATCGCGTCGTCCGCGTTCTGGATGCCGCCCATGCCGATGATGGGAATCTTCACGGCCTTCGCCGCTTCCCAGACGAGCTTGACGGCAATCGGCTTGATCGCCGGGCCGGTCAGGCCGCCGGTGATGTTGGCGAGCCTCGGCCTGCGCGTTTTGATGTCAATCGCCATCGCCGGAAAACTGTTCGTCACCGCGAGCGCGTCGCTGCCGGCGTCCTCCGCCGCCTTGGCGAATGGCGCGATGCCCGGCACGTTCGGACTCATCTTCGTGATGAGCGGCAGCGCCGTCACCTTGCGGCACGCCGCGACAACCTGCGCGAGCAGTTTCAAGTCCGTCCCAAATTGTGCGCCGCCCTCCTTGATGTTCGGGCAGGAGACGTTCAGTTCCAGCGCGCCGACGCCGCCGAGCTCGTCGAACCGCCGCGCCACCTCGGCGTATTCCCCGACGGTCGTGCCCCAGATGTTGATGATCGTCGGCACTTTCAGCGACTTGAGGAACGGCCAGTATTTATTGATGAACCCGTCCACGCCCGGCCCTTGCAGGCCGATGGCGTTGAGCATCCCGCTGGCGGTTTCGGCGGTGCGCGGCGTGGGATTGCCGCGAACCGGATTCAGCCGGATGCCCTTGACCGTGACCGCGCCGAGCAGGTTCAGGTCAATCAACCGCGCGTATTCCGCGCCGTAGCCGAACGTGCCGGAGGCCACCGTTACCGGATTTTGCATCCGCAGCTTGCCGATTTTAACGGACAGATTCATTGCCGCGAAACTTAACTGTTCAGGACTTGCGACTCAATTCACAAAAACTCCACCAGCAAAAATCCGATGAAAAACAGCTTTCGCCCGGACGACTTCATCCGCCGCCGGATTCAATCTGCCACCCGCCGGACCCGGTTTGCCGGTCAAAAGATCGCTTCTGCCGGTCAACTTATTGCATCTGCGTTGGCCGGATGACCCTGTGCGGTTTCCGCCCTCTGATTTATGTTAATTCGTGCAAGTCATGTCAAGTGCCCGGCTCGCGGGGGCACTCGCCCCACCTCTGGTTTCGTGCATTTCACGGCTCAACTCTGCGTTTCCGCGTCTCTGCGGCTCATCCTTTCTGGAAAACCAGTTCGCCATCCTTTGCCGTCACCTGATTTTGTCGCTCCGCCTTCACCAAAGCCATGGCGCGACTCCCGGCCTTGGTTTTGTTCTTATTTGACCTTGAACACCAAGCCCTCACTGTTGGCGGTGACTTTGATCCGGTCGCCGGGCTTGAACTCGCCTTCGAGCAGTTTCATGGAGAGCGGATTCAGCAATTGCTCCTGCACGGCGCGCTTGAGCGGGCGCGCGCCGAATTGCGGGTCATAGCCTTCCTTTGCCAGCAGTTTCTTCGCGGCGGCGTCCACGTCCAGCGTGAGGTTTTGCTGCGCAAGCCGTTTTTCCAGCCGCCCGATCTGGATTTCCACGATGCGCGCCAGTTCCTCCTCGTCGAGGCTTTGGAAAATAATGACGTCGTCCACGCGGTTCAGAAATTCCGGGCGGAAATTTCTTTTCAGCTCGGCCATGACCGCCGTTTCCATTTCCGCTTTCCGCTTTCCACTTTCCGTTTTTTCAAAAAACTCCTGAATGATCGGCGAGCCGAGGTTGCTGGTCATGATGACGATGGTGTTCTTGAAATCCACCGTGCGGCCCTGGCCGTCGGTGAGCCGGCCGTCGTCGAGCACCTGCAACAGCACGTTGAAGACGTCGTGATGCGCCTTTTCGATCTCGTCGAAGAGCACCACGGAATACGGCCGGCGGCGCACGGCCTCGCTCAACTGCCCGCCTTCCTCGTAGCCGACGTAGCCGGGCGGCGCGCCGATGAGGCGTTGCACGGAAAACTTTTCCATGTATTCGCTCATGTCCAGGCGGATCATGGCCTGCTCGTCGTCGAAGAGAAATTCCGCCAGCGCGCGGGCCGTCTCGGTCTTGCCTACGCCGGTCGGGCCGAGAAAAATGAAGGAGCCGATGGGCCGATTGGGATCGCCCAGCCCCGACCGCGCGCGGCGCACGGCGTCGGACACGGCCTTGATGGCGGCCTTCTGGCCGATGACGCGCTGAGCCAGGCGCTCTTCCATTTTCACGAGTTTCTGCCGTTCGCCTTCAAGCATCCGCGAAACGGGAATGTGCGTCCACGCCGCGACGACTTTGGCGATGTCCTCATCGGTGACTTCCTGCCGGAGCAACGACGTGCGCGTCGTCTCGCCGGACTGCTTCTCGATTTTCGACAGCTTCTTTTCCAAATCGGGAATCTTGCCGTATTGAATCTCCGCCGCCTTGTTCAAATCGCCTTTGCGCCGCGCCTGCTCCAGTTCAATCTTCGCCTGTTCCAATTGCGACTGAACGATGCTCACGGCGTTGACGGCGGTTTTCTCATTCTGCCATTGCGCGGTGAGCGCCTTGGATTTGTCCTTCAAATCGGCGAGTTCCTTTTCGAGCCGCTTCAGCCGCTCCTTGCTCGCCGAATCTTTTTCCTTCGCCAGCGACGTGCGCTCGATCTGCAGTTGCAAAATCTGCCGGTCAAGCTGGTCCAGCTCCGTCGGCTTGGAATCCAGCTCCATCTTGATGCGCGACGCCGCCTCGTCCACGAGGTCAATCGCCTTGTCCGGCAGAAACCGGTCGGTGATGTAGCGATTTGAAAGCGTGGCCGCCGCCACGAGCGCCGCGTCCTGGATGCGCACGCCGTGATGCACCTCGTAACGCTCCTTCAGCCCGCGCAAAATCGCGATGGTCGCCTCCACCGTCGGCTCGTTCACCTGCACCGGCTGGAAGCGCCGTTCCAGCGCCGGGTCCTTTTCGATGTGTTTGCGGTATTCGTCCAACGTCGTTGCGCCGATGCAGCGCAATTCGCCGCGCGCAAGCTGCGGCTTCATGATGTTCGCCGCATCGCTGGAACCTTCCGCCGCGCCTGCGCCGACGATGGCGTGAAGCTCGTCAATGAACAAAATAATTTTCCCCTCGCTCGCCGTGATTTCCTTGAGGAACGCCTTGAGCCGGTCCTCGAATTCGCCGCGAAACTTGGCGCCGGCAATCATCGCGCCCAAATCCATCGCCACGAGCCGTTTGTTCTTCAGCGATTCGGGCACGTCGCCGCTGACGATGCGCCGGGCTAGACCCTCGGCAATCGCCGTCTTGCCCACACCCGGCTCGCCGATGAGCACAGGATTGTTTTTCGTGCGGCGCGTAAGCACCTGCATCACGCGGCGAATTTCCTCGTCGCGGCCGATGACGGGGTCAATCTTCCCCTGCCGCGCCAGCGCCGTAAGATCGCGGCCGTATTTTTCGAGTGCCTGAAACTTGGCTTCCGGATTTTCGTCGGTCACGCGCTGGTTGCCGCGCAATTCCGCGAGCGCCTTGAGCACCGTGTCGCGCTTGAGTCCGTGCGCGGTGAAGATTTTCTTGAGCGACGGACTCGCCTCGTCCAGCAAGCCCAGCAGCAGATGCTCCGTGCTGACGTAATCGTCCTTGAGCTTGCCGGCCTCGGACTGCGCGGCGTCGAGCGCCTTTTGCAGATCGCGCCCGGCGTAGGGGTCGCCGCCGCCCTGGACCTTGTGCCGGCGCGCCAGTTCGGCTTCCAAATCCGGCTTCAACCGCGCTACGCGCACGCCAATGCGTTCCAATAGATCGGGGATGAGGCCTTCGGTTTGGCCGAGCAGCGCGAGCAGCAGATGCTCGCCGTCCATTTCCTGATGCGAATGTTCCCGCGCGAGCCGTTGCGCGTCCTGCAACGCCTCCTGCGATTTCAATGTGAGTTTGTCGAGTTGCATGACTAATCAAATAAACCGAAAGCGCGCCGCGTCAAGTCTTGGAAAAATCATCTGGCCGCAGATTGGCGCGGATGGACGCGGAGATTGAACCGCCCAGACATCAGGGCGCTGGCACAAATTCACGAAATGCGGCGTCCGATTATTCCGGCTCGACCCACTTGTTGTGTTCCTTGATGAGGTCCACGAGGCGGTCCACGGCCTCGGCTTCGGGGATGTTGAACTTGATGGCCTGCTTGCCGACGTAGAGGTTGATCTTGCCGGGCGCGCCGCCCACGTAGCCAAAGTCCGCATCCGCCATTTCGCCGGGGCCGTTCACAATGCAGCCCATGATGGCGATCTTCACGCCCTTGAGATGCTCGGTGCGGGACTTGATGCGCGCCGTCACGGTCTGGAGATTGAACAGCGTCCGCCCGCACGACGGGCAGGCGACGTAATCGGTCTTGAACGAACGGCAGCCCGCCGCCTGCAAAATGTTGTAAGCCAGCCGCAGTGACTGGCCGGCGCCGGATTCGCCGCGAACCAGAATGGCGTCGCCGATGCCGTCGGCCAGCAGCCCGCCGATGACAGCCGCCGCCCGCAGCAGGGCAATCTTCGGCTCCAGCGGAACCGGCTCAAAAATGCTGCAATCCTTGAGCAGAATCGGATTGTTCCGGCCAAGCCGTTTCAGTTTTGCCGCCAGCAGGCGGAAGGCGGTGATGGCCGGCAGTTTCACGCCGTCCTTGACCGTGACGAGCTGGGTCTCGCAATTGATTTCAAAGTCCTGCGTTGGGTCAATCTCGGCGAGGTTCAGGTCTTCGTAGACCGCCTCCGGCTTCACGTCGTCCTTGGGGCGGATTTTGCGCGCGACCTTGTCCCAAACCGCCTTGGTGACGACGACGCGGATGAGCTGGTTGCCGCCGCATTTGATGTTTTCCGCCAGTTCAATCTCCGGCGTCTGGCGGCGCTCGAAATGGAACGGGTCAAACGAAGGCTGAAGGCTGAAGGCTGAAGGCTGAAGGTTCGCCAATTTTGGAATCTGCGCCAGCAAGTCGCGGCAGACTTCGATTTCGCGGGGGGAATCCTCGGTGAGCGAGACGCGGATGGTGTCGCCGAGTCCGTCGCAGAGCAGCGAGCCGATGCCGATGGCGGACTTGATGCGGCCATCCTCGCCTTCGCCGGCCTCGGTGACGCCGAGGTGAATGGGATAATTCCACGATTGCGGATTGCGGATTGCGGATTGCGGATTGAATTCCCGCTCGTCCAATTCATTCAGCCGCGCGACCAAAAGGCGGTAGCACTCGATCATCACCTTCGGGTTGGACGACTTCATGGAGAACTTGAAGTTGTGGAAGTCGTGCTGGCGGCAGATGCGGGCGAATTCGAGGGCGCTCTCCACCATGCCCAGCGGCGAATCGCCGTAGCGGTTCATGATGCGGTCGGAAAGGGAGCCGTGATTCGTGCCGATGCGGATGGCGCGTTTGAGCCGCTTGCATTCGAGCACGAGGGGCGCGAATTTTTCCTCGATGCGCTTCAATTCCTCCGCGTATTGCGCGTCGTTGTATTCCTTGACGGCAAATTTCTTGGAGTCGGCGTAATTGCCGGGATTGACCCGGACGACCTCGACCCATTTCACGGCCTCCATCGCGGCCTCGGGCTTGAAATGGATGTCGGCGACAATCGGGACGAGGCAGTTTTGTCGGCGCAATTCGGCGACGATGTTCTGGAGGTTCGCGGCGTCCTTGACGGTCGGGGCGGTGATGCGGACGATCTGGCAGCCGACGGCGACCAGTTCGAGCGTCTGCTTCACGCATTCGGCGGTGTCCATGGTGTCGCAGGTGAGCATGGACTGCATGACGACGGGATGGTTGCCGCCGATGATGACGCCGCCGTGCGCCGGGTCGCCGATGGTGATTTCGCGCGTCTTGCGGCGGTGATGAAGGAATGGAGATTCGCAGTAGCGCATGAATTATTTGGAAGGCACGGAGGCGGAATCGGCGGGCGGCGCGGATTGCTGGATTTGGACGTCGGTTTTGAACATGGCGCGATAAAGCCCGACCCGCTTGAGGTCGCCAAAAACGGTGATGTAAAGCATGAACGACATCAGCAGCACAAAGAAGCCGGTCGTGGTGTATTCGACAAATTTGAGGCTCAAAGGCCGGCGGAAAATTTTCTCAATGACCGCCATCAAAATGTGTCCGCCGTCGAGCACGGGAATCGGCAGCAGGTTGATGAACGCGAGGTTGATGTTGAGCAGCACCAGGAAGCTCAACGCGAGGCGGTAGTCGCTGTTCACCTGCGAGGCGAGGATGGCCAGAATGCCCACCGGGCCGGACAAATCTTTTGCACCCACGCCGGTCTGCTGGGAGTGCGCCAGCGCGCTAAAAGTGTCGAACATCTTCACGCACACATCCTTGACCTGCGCCCAGGGTGTCGGATGCTGCACTTCGTAGACGCCCGCGCTGAAGATGATGCCGATCCGGGCGCGTTTGGTGGCCGGGTCGTATTGCGGCGTCACGGTCACGCTTTTTCGTTCACTTTTCCGTTCGAAAACGATTTCGCACGGCTTGCCCGCCGATTTTGAAATCAACTCGATCATCTGGTCCTGGCCCGGCACCGGGGCGCCGTTCACGGACAGAATCTTGTCGCCCGATTGCAGCCCCGCCGCCGCCGCCGGCTTGCCGCCTTCCACCGCGCCGATGACCGGATGTTCGCGCGGATCGAGGTTCAGGGTTTTCAGGCCGATGACATCGTTGACCGTGGCGGTCAGGTTGAAGGTGTTTGAAACACCGGCGTGTTCAACCATCACCGGAATCACATTTGTGCGGGCGAGCATCGTGAACTCCATCACGTCCTCCCACGACTTGATGGGCTTGTTGTCCACCATCACCACCCGGTCGCCCTCGCGAATCCCCAGCCGACCCTCCGGCGAGGCGGGATCAACCTTGCCGATGACGGGCTGGCTGTCCGGCACGGGCAGGCCGACAAAATAAACCAACGTCGCGATGGCGAAGGCGAACACGACGTTCATGAACGGCCCGGCGAAGGCGACGAGAATCTTGTGCAACGGCGGCGCGGGCGGAATTTCCTCCGTGGATGTTTCTTCGATAGATTCCTTTGTCATCCGCGCAGTCACACCGTATTTCGTGCTGACCTTGGTTTTGCTTCCGCCCTCGATGGATTCGGCAGTAATCATCTGCGGCAGCTTCACGAAACCGCCGGCCGGAATCCAACGCAGCGAGTATTCGACCCCATCGCGCTTCCAACTGTGAATTTTCGGGCCGAAGCCGATGGCAAATTCCTCCACCTTCATCCCCAATTTGCGCGCCGTCAAAAAATGTCCAAGCTCGTGCAGGAAAATGGACGCGCCGAACGCCACCACCACGGCGGCAATCACGTAAATAATGTTCAGGATGGTCATGAAAAACAGTCCTCAACCGAGTATAACAGCGAAAAGGCTTTCCGCCATCAAATTGACGTTGCGCGCCGCGCCCAATGGTCCGCCTCCAGAATCTGCTCCAGCGTCGGGTGCGGCACGGGTTTGTGCGCGTTGATCGTGCGCCCCACCATTTCGAAGATTTGCGGAAAATTGATTTTGCGGTCCACGAACGCTTCGACCGCGACTTCGTTCGCGGCGTTCAAAACGGCGGGCAGCGTGCCGCCGATTTCCCCGGCCTTGCGCGCCAGTCCGAGGGACGGAAACCGCTCCAAATCCGGCTCCTCAAAGGTGAGGCTGCCGAGTTTGGTGAAATCGGTCTGCACTCGCCCGCTCGGCGCGCGGTCGGGATAGGTGAGCGCGTATTGAATCGGCAGACACATGTCCGGCGTGGACAACTGCGCCAGCAGCGCGCCGTCCACGAACTCGACCAGCGAATGCACGATGCTTTGCGGATGCACCAGCACGCCGACGCGCGCCATCTCGACGTCGAACAGCCAGCGCGCCTCGATCATTTCCAGGCCCTTGTTGAACAGCGTCGCGGAATCAATCGTGATTTTCCGGCCCATGACCCACGACGGATGTTTGAGCGCGCGTTCGACGGTGATTTCGGGAAACTTTTCCTTCGGCCAGTTTTTCCTGTCGCGGAACGGCCCGCCGGAGGCCGTGAGCCAGAGCTTGCGGGCGGAACTGGACGGCTTGCCGTCGAGGCACTGGAAAATCGCCGAGTGCTCGCTGTCCACTGTGAGGACGCGGACGCCGTATTTGCGCGCCTCGCTCATCACGATTTCGCCGGCCATGACGAGGATTTCCTTTGACGCGACGGCGATGTCCTTGCCGGCGCGAATCGCGGCGAGCGCGGGCTGCAAACCGGCGGTGCCGACAATCGCGATCAAAACGATGTCCGCGCCCGGCAGCGTGGCGAGCTTCATCAGACCATCCGCGCCGGAAAAAACTTTTGTCGTAAATCCCAGCTCGCTTTGAATTTCCATCGCCTTCGCCGGGTCGGTGATGGAGACGGCGTCCGGCCGGTGCTTGCGGGCTTGTTTGAGCAGCAAGTCGGCGTTGTTGCCCGCGGCGAGGCCGATCAGGCGGATGCGGTCCGGCAAATCCTCGGCCACCTTGATGGTGCTGGTGCCGATGGAGCCGGTGCTGCCGAGGAGAACGATTTTTTTCATTTTAGCCACAGATTTTCACAGATGAAACACGTCTGTTGCATTGATTTAGACAAAGGGAAATTAGCAGATTGTTGGGAAAACTAAAGACTATTCGAGTTAAACCGCCAGAATTTTCGGCTATTGGCGGCTGCCTTGACTGACACTTTAACTGACAGTGCCAGTGTCGTAACAGTCAAAATGTTCATGACAGGTTTCGGTTCAAGCGGGCAGCACGTCGGCGGGGAAATAGGAGCGATACTTGGCGCGGGGGTCGGCGGGATGGATGCCGAAGGGGTTGAAACTGCCGCACGGGTGCTGCCAGACGCCGCGCCGCTGATTCCAGTGGAAGCCCAAAGCCCAAAGCAGCTTGGCCAAAGCCGGTTTGCCAGCGGGCGAAACGTCCAGCCAAACCCACTTGCCGACAACCTCGGCGACTTCGTTTGCCCCGGCAACCGAGTCCGCAAGAAGTTCAAGACCGCCTCCGTGGACAGGCCGCGATTGACTTGGTGTTTTGAAACCGACGATGGCCGGACATTCGCCGGAGCTGACGCTTCAATTTGATTTGTTGTGTTCATGAGCTTTTTTTTGAAACCGCTGTCCGTCACCCTGCCGTTTGCTG
>Ga0224554_1000088_pt1 | contig 85574 bp, 78 predicted proteins | sample 714S22024metaG_FD_180666 | JGI IMG/M metagenome (GOLD analysis project Ga0224554, IMG submission 180666) | Peat soil microbial communities from Stordalen Mire, Sweden - 717 S2 20-24 | ecosystem: Environmental > Terrestrial > Soil > Wetlands > Peat | place: Sweden: Norrbotten County, Stordalen... | reverse complement strand
CGAGCAGCATCACTTCGTTGCTGTAGCCATAAGTGGTGACTTCGACCGGCGGAAATTTTTCCGGCAGCGGCCATTGGATTTCGCCGGCGGAGATGCCGCGCGGCAGTTGCCATTCGATTTTTGTGGCCAGGCCGGCGGCCCCGGGATTTTTCCAGTAGGTGTGCCAGTCCGGTTCCATTTTCATGTCCACGCCGGCCCAGACCGTGTCGCCGGGCTTGGCGGTGTCGGCGGACAAAATCAATTTTGCCTGCGTGTGGTGCGCGGCCGGCAACGCGCCGCCGAGCGATGGCAGCGCGATTTGAGCAGACGCATTGCGTCCGTCAAATGCCGCCAGGCACAGGAAAATCACGATGAGCCGGTTCAAAACGCCTTGCACACAGATATAGATGCCTGAAATCGGAAAACGTTGGAATATTTTTCGGCGTCATGGACAATTGAAAATTTCGCCGGGGCGGGATAGTTTGACGCCATGCCGCTGCCGCCCCCGCCAAATGCCTCCAGCCAATGGCTGCGCGCGGGCGACGAAATCTTCCCTGCGATGCTCGCCGCCATTGACGCGGCCCGCCAGTCGGTCTGCCTGGAGATTTACACTTTTGAGGACAGTCCGCTGGGGCGCGAGTTTGCCGGGGCGCTCATGGGCGCGCGCGAACGCGGCGCGCGGGTGAGGGTGCTCGTGGACGCCATCGGCTCGGTTCTTTTGTCCGGCAATTTTTGGGACGAGTTGCGCGCGGCTGGCGGCGAGGCCCGCGTGTTCAACCCGGTTGGATTGCGGCGCGTGACGATTCGCAATCATCGCAAGCTGCTGGTCTGCGATGAAAATGTGGCGTTCGTCGGCGGGTTCAACATCTCGCCGGATTACGAGGGCGACGGCATCAATGATGGCTGGTGCGATGTGGGACTGAAGATTGGAGGCCCGCTGGCGGCGAAACTGGCGTCGTCGTTTGGGGAAATGTTCGAGCGCGCCGAGTTTCTCCACAAACGCTTCATGCGCTGGCGCAAATCCCGTGCAAAGAAGGTCGTCGCGCTGCCGAAGGAGCAATTGCTGTTCAGCGGTCCGGGCCGCGGACGCAGCCCGTTCCTGCAATCCCTGCGACAGGATTTGGCGGCGGCGAAGGACGTCCGCGTCATCGTCGCCTATTTTCTGCCGACGTGGCGGCTACAGCGCGACTTGCTGCGCGTGGCGCGTCGCGGGGGCCGGGTGCAGTTGATTCTGGCGGGCAAATCCGACGTGCCGCTGGCCATGCTGGCGGCGCGGAGTTTGTATCGCAGGTTTCTGGCCCGCAACGTGGAGATTTACGAATATCAGCCGCAAATTCTCCATGCCAAGCTGGTCATCGTGGACGGTGCGGTTTATACCGGTTCCAGCAATCTCGATACGCGCAGCCTGCGGATCAATTACGAGCTGATGATCCGTTTTGAGGACGCCGCGCTCTCGGCGCGGGCGGATGATATTTTTGGGGACATTCTGAAAAACTGCCGTCGCATCACGATCGAGGACTGGCGGCACTCGCAGACGTTCGGGCAAAGGCTCAAACAGCGGTGGGCTTATTTTCTGCTGAACCGCATTGATCCGTATGTGGCCCGCCGACAATGGCGCGCGCTGCCAGATTGACATCCCAATTTCACTTGGGCGCGGTGCGGCTGGATTTACAGCCCGGAATTTGCGACGTGAGTGCCGTCGGGTTTGTAATTTTCGTCGAGTTCCAGTCGCAGGTAGTCATAGACGACGCCGGAGGTGATCTCTCCGGCCGGGACGGTGAGTTGCATTTCGTTTCCGCCCTTCTTCAACAGTGCTGCGTCAAAAGTCTGGGTGTATTCATGCCAGACGCCCTTGTCGGTGTTGTAGCGGAGGGCCTCGGTGGCCATTGGCCGGATGGTGCCGACGCCTTGGCCGTTCACGCTGATGGCCAGTCCGCCATAGCCGTCAGCTCCGGCCAGCGCCACGCGCAGGGTGGCCTGGCCTTTAGATGCCTTGGCCATGTTGAATTTGATGGTCCAGGTGGTCGCGCGACCGCGGCCAATGGTCTCCCACATGTCCTCGTCGGGCGTCCCGGTCTTCATCCAGCCGAATCGCTGGTTCAACGGATCCTTCGCGGCGGGATTTTTCCAGGCATCGGACAGCGCGTGCGGCACCTGCTCGAAAAACCAGTCCTTGTGGCAGTCGCTTTTGCCGATGGTGTAGGTGATGTCATTCGTGAACAAATCGCCGTAGCGCACTGGCCAGCCCCAAAGCCAGTAGTTCGCGCCATCGCCCTTGTAAAATTTGTCGGCGGTGCGATCAGGGTAGCCGATTTCCCAGACCTGCCTGCCGTAACGCACGGGCTTCCAGTCAAGTTTGCCCAGATCCAGCGACTGGCCTGCCGCGACGGTGATGTTCGTCGCCGCGAATTCGCCCAGCACGCCGTCGGCAAATGCGTGCAGCGTGTAGGTGCCGGGGCGGACATTGGGAATGGAGAATTTGCCGTTCTTTTTCCCATCGGCCCAAAACTCGTAGAACTTCGCGTCGTGCGCCCAGTCCACCACCCGGCTGCCGCCGCCAAATCCGTTTGTGCCACCACCGAACCCATTCGTGCCACCGCCAAACCCAAACCCTCCCCGGCCACCAGCAAATCCGTTTGTGCCACCGCCACGCCCAAACCTTCCCCGTCCGCCGCCGAATCCATTGGTGCCACCGCCGCGAAACCCGCCGCGCCCGCTGAAGCTGTTGGTGTAATCCACATGGGCCAGACCCACGGTCAGGTGGGGCAGTTTGGTCGTCTTTGCCTGCGGGTCGTCGAGCACGAGCCGCCCGGTCACCGTCCCGCGTTGATCTTTGTGCGGGTAGTCCACGCCGTTGACCCAGTCGTAGGGCCAGCGGGTTTGTTCGACTTTGGCCTGGCGGAGCGCGTCCTGCCACAAAGCCGTCGCGTTGTCCTTCCATGCGGCTGGAACGGTTGGATTGCCTGCCGTGGCGGCCAGCGTCGCGAGATCGGCTTTGCCGGGCGTCTTGAAACTGGACAACGAGTTGACATAAACAAAAATCGGGCCGATCAACTTGCTCCAGTTTTCGCCTGCGGCGATGCTGCATTGCGCGCCGCCGCCGAAATGGGTTCCGCGCCAGTAATCGAGGATGATCGGGTCCGGATTGTCATTGGCGTCGAAGTGGCAGACCAGTTCCTGCTTGGATGCGCCGCCGCTCAAATACTCGATGGTCGGGTTGACGAACCAGATGCCGATGTGATCCTTGGTGCTCGACCAGCCGAACGCGGGGGCCTTGTATTGCACGGCGGTATAGCTGTATTTATGCTCGACTGAATTTTTGTAGTTGCCGGTGCTCAAGATGCGCTGTTCCTTGGCGTGGATGACGACTCCGTTGCCCCAGTCTTGCGGCGTGCATTCGAGCATGTTGCGGTCGGCGTCCACCGAAATCCAATCAAAGGCGTGATCGAGCTTGGTGATGTAGCGGCTTTCGCCAATGCCCATCGCGCCGTAATTGGTCGGATGGGAAAAAATCGCATAGGCATAGATGCCGCTGTCGCCGCGGCCCATCGCGTAGCGGACCTCAATGTCGCAATATGTCCCGCCGCCGGGCGCGCTGGGCGTGAGCATGAACTTGCCGCCGGTGACACCCTTGACGGCGACTTCGGCTCGTGCGCCGCCGTTGGATGCCGGGTCAATCGTGACCGAGTTGGTCAATTGCGGCGCGCCCTCCGGGGTCTGCTCCCAATATCCGCCGCCACCCATGGTCTCGACACCATGATAAACGAGCGACCATAAGGCGCCGCTGTTCTTGCCGATCGTCGCCTTGACGATGCCGTTGTCGAGCGTCCAGAAGTCGCCATGGTCGGTGACGGTCACGGCGGCGCTGGTTTTGGTTTTGGCGACAACCGGAGCGGCAGTGGCACGCGGCGCCGGCAAAGCCAGGATCAGGGTGATGAAAACGAATGCAAGCAGACCGAGCGGGCCGGCAGAAACGAGTTTTGTCATGAGATGCCTGTAATTATTGCTGCTGGATGAAACCAGCGACTTAACCCGCACCATTCGGGTGGATTTTGCGGGTTATGCTGCTGTAAAAGACGGAATCCACCGCGATGGGTTACATCAAAAAGGGGTTTCTGTCAGTCCGCCGTTGATTGTGCCGGCGGCGCTTCGATTGACCTCGGCCCGATCTCAAGCCGTGTGAAATTACCGCGCGAACTTTTCCGGGGTTGTTCAATCCGGGTCCTCCGAGTAATCTGCGGTCGGGCGGTCCGAGGTGACCCTCCGCCGCCTGAATCAAAATGCGATTGTGGACGCTCCATCCGAAATATCTCGACGCGCGTGGACTGGTCGCGCTCTGGCGCGAGGCGTTGCTGGCGCAAAAGGTTCTGCGCGGCGCGACGCGCGGTTACAAACATCATCCGCAGCTCATCCGGTTTGCTGAAACCGAAAATCCACCGGCAGCTTTGGCGGCATTTTTGAAGGCCGTTCATGACGAGGCTGTGGAACGCGGCTACAAGTTCGACGCCGGAAAAATCGGGCGGCAAAGATCCCGCGGGAAAATCAAGGAAACGCGCGGCCAGCTGCTTTACGAATGGCGGCACTTGAAACGGAAACTGAAGCAGCGCGACCCGAAGCGGCTGCGCAAGCTGGCGACGGTGAAAATTCCAGCGCCGCATCCGCTGTTCAAAATCGTTCCCGGCAAGGTGCGCGACTGGGAAAAAACGGGACGGCCATCCTGATTTGTGGAACGCGTTCGCGCAAGCTGCTGATCGGAAAAATGCTCCTGACTCGGAATTTCCAGAATAGCAACGAGCAATGGAATTTCAACGGCACAAGGCCGACCAGTGTCGAGCCAAAGCATTGCACGCCGTATCAAAGCGCCACGCAAGGCTTGTCAGAGCTACTGCAACAGGAGGACGCGGTAATATCGTTGCGGATCCGCTCCGATAGGAATGGATATGTTGCCCGTCCAGTTGGAAGCGGTGACGGTGGAGAAATTGTTCCAGACCTGCTGGTTTATGTTGGTCTTGAATTCCACCTGATAGGTTTTCCCGACCATCGCGCTCCAAGTCAATGAAAACGCGGCCCCGCTGGCTTGCTGCCTCACCAATTGAACAACCGCAGGCGCAGCCGGCGGGTCAAACAACGGTGTCCCGCGAATGGAATTGTTGACTGAATCCGCCACATAGACATTGGTATAGCCGTCCACCGCAATGCCATAAGGCCCGTTGAACCGCACGGCAGTGCCGAAGCCGTCAGCATTGCCGGTGCTTCCGGCCAGCCCTGCGGCGGTGAACGCGGTATAATTTGTCCCCGTGGGTGAAAGCCTTCGGATGATGTTGTTGCCCTCATCCGCGACATACAGATTGCCGCCGCTGTCCGCCGCAATTCCCATTGGGCTGTTAAACCGGGAGGTGCTCCCAATGCCGTCCGAGCTGCCAGACTTGGAAGCCAGTCCGGCAATGGTGCTGACCCCCCAGTTCCCTCCGGACAGCACCAGCTTGCGGATTGTGCAACTGAACTTGTCTGCCACATAGACGTTGCCGCCGCCGTCCACCGTAATGCCGATTGGACTGTTAAATCTGGCGGCGCTGTTGTTGCCATCCGCGCTGCCGACATTCCCGGCCAGCCCGGCGATGGTGCTCACGCCCCAGTTTGCCCCTGACGGCGTAATCTCGCGGATGGTGGAGTTACCTTCGTCCGCAACATAAATGTTGCCGCTGCCATCAACCGCCAAGCCCATCGGGAAACGGAAGCGCGCGCTGCTGTTGTTGCCATCGGCGCTGCCGGGATTTCCGGCCAGCCCGGCGATGGTGCTCACCACCCAACTCGCTCCCGACGGCGTGAGTTTGCGGATGGCGGAATTCCCCGTGTCCGCCACATAGACATTGCCGCCGTTGTCCACGGCAACACCATAGGGGCCGTTAAATCGTGCATTGGTGTAAGTTCCATCGGAACTGCCGGGACTTCCTGCAAGTCCGGCGATGGTGCTGGACACCCAATTTGTTCCCAATGGCGTGAGTTTGCGGATGATGTGATTGTTCAAGTCAGCCACATAAACATTAGTGTTGGAATCCACGGCGATGCCGACAGGATGACTAAACAGCGCCGTGTTGTTTGTGCCATCGCCACTGCCGCTGACACCCGCCATTCCAGCCAGTGTGCTGATTGAAAGGAATGGGGCTATGTTCACATAAAGAACTGCCGTTGCGGAATTTGTGCCGCCCCAGGCATTGGTGATGATGCATTGAAATGGTTCCCCGCTGTTGGTGAGGGGTGGTTGAATGACCGTCAGAGACGCCGTCCCTGAACCGCTGTAATTGCCACCGTCGTTCAAATTGTTCCAAGTTGCGCTGCCGATTGGCTGATATTGCCACTGGTAGGCCAGGGGCAACTGGCCTGTGGCGGTCACGGTGAGTGTCGCACTTGACCCGATCGTTACAGATTGGTTTACCGGCTGGGTTGTTATCACCGGCGGTCCTGCCGCCGCAACCAGCGTGAAATTGGCCCCCCAAACATTGCCGCTGTTGGTGCCGTTGTCGAATGAGGCGGTGGTGCTGAAATTACTGCTGGCCGGGGCATAGAACGCATTGGTTACAGTGACCGTGTAAGTGGAGGATGAGGGCAATCCCACCACGGCGTAGATGCCGTGGGCGTCCGTGACTGCGGTATATCTGACGCCTGCGGAACGGGTGGCGGTGACGCTGGCACCGGCTATCGGCAACCCTCCGGTGTCCAATACCCGTCCGCTGATGATTTCTCCACCGCCGTTCGTATAGATGTTGTAGACACATGCATCAATGTTGATATAAGGGACGGTATCGTCCAAATCGATAATAGGCAGATCATACCAGGCATTGTCATCTCCGCCCCAACCCATGTTGACGTGGTAATACGGTGTCGCAAGGCTGTATCCGTAGCCGTCGCATAAAATGCAATGACCGCCGAGAGGATTATCTATGCCAAAAATGACCGGCAACCGTGCGTCCAAGTTGGGATTGATCATGCCAGTCAGGCCGGTTCCAACATTGAGCGTGGTCCCTTCATCCATGACCACATTGCTGTATTTGAACGTGCTCTTGAGTGCCACTTCTGCATTGTCCATATATGCTGATGACTCGGCCGCTGTATAACTCATATTCACCGCGACCCCCGCATCATGGGTGAGTCCGCCGATAGCCTCATATTCGGCGAGGGAGGCGCCACCGCTTGGATCCAGCGGCATATTGCTCCAGTTGTAAGGGCCGCCATAGCCATCACCGCCACGCAATGGCCACTCCACTGGATAGCCGTCAACGGTAATCCGAAAGGACGGAGTTCCAACGCCAACCGATGGATATTTATAATAATACATCAATTGGGCCAGGGCAGTTGCCACGCACCCGCAAACATAATTGCTTGTGGTGCCGGCCGCATGCGGCGGGGTGAAAAAATTATAACAAGCCGGTCCATTGGTGGCATTGTCGGCCGTCCACTGATTCCAAAGTGTTTGGATAAACGGGGCAACTCTCAGATCATCAATGGTGCCGCTGCCAATCACGAGTGGTTGAGGTCCTCCGACCGCGGTTTTCTTTAGCAACTGCCATTTGCCCCGGTTTTTCAGTCCGGAAGGTGAAGATGTATTGGCATTTTTGCGGGCATTAGCCACGCGGTTTGGCAGATCCCGGCTGACCAATGCCCCCAACGGATTTTTATCAGAAGGATCAAAATGTCCCTGGCTGACAAATGCGATGATGGGTTCCAACTGGTCATCCGCCGACACAATCACGAAGCCCGATGGTTTCAAATTGACCACGTGATACAACGGAGCGCCGGATTTGTCCCTAAACGTCTGCACGCTTTGAACATCAGTGCCCAACCGTTCTCCCAAGGGCGTCCGATCCAGTTGAAGCCAGCCTTTGACCGTCGCGGAAGCGGTGTCGGCGTTGACCAGCGCCCCGATCGCCTTCCCCGCGAACCAGAGAAAGCACGCCAGTAGCAAGAAAGTTTTAACTGGTTTCATATGTCTTAAATATTTTTGTCGTTTTGGCCAACGAATTCCATTTGCTGGCAAATATGCCGACTCACAGCAATCCGTCTCGCCGTCACACCATCACAAACCGGAATTTTACTGAACGCTTACCCGGTAATAGCGGTTGCCATCGCCCGACGCGTCATGGATTTCCATGTAGCCGCCGCTGCCGCTGTTTGTATAAATCGGAGTCCAAGCCGCCGGAAACAGGGTCGGAGAGCGCTGAATGACATATTGCTTTCCGCTCACGCTCGGCCAGTCAATGACGCTGTCCTGCTGGCTTTGCGCCATGGACTGGTCGAGTCCGGCGACCAATTTGGAAGCGGGATCCGTCGGATCGAGTCCGGCGATGTATTTCTGCCAGTTGTTCATGCCCGTGCCGTCTGCGTCGGCGCTGGCGACCGAAAGCAGGTTGTTGGTGGTTCCAAACCAGCGCAGACGCCAGGAGTCTGGAATGCCGTCGCCGTAGCTGGAATTGGTGCGGCTGGACAACGTGATCAGTCCGGTCAGCGTGTGTCTGGGGAATGAAGCGATGCCGTTGGGCGAGCCGGAGGCATGGTCAAAATGAACCGCGTAGGCGGACAGACTCGTGGCATTGGTGGGAAGCGTGACGGTTAATGTGCCAATGGAGGCGTTGTTGGAAATGCCGGCAATGGTGTTGTCCAGCCAGACGGCGGCATAGGTGCTGTTGCTTCCGGAAGCCACCATGTATGGCACGCCCAGCGCTGCGGTGGGTGAAAACGAAATGGGTGTTGCCAATGAAGGTGAGCCGTCCAGCGGGACCACGCTGATTTTAAGCCCCAACACGCGCAAAGGATAGCTGCCAAAAACCGCCGCAGTGACCGGAATTGAAAACTGCTGGCCGGCCGTGGCCTGATAATCGCCGGCGGCAAAATTGACCGACGGCGTGTTCGTGATGGAAACCGCCGCGGAATTGCCGCTGCTGATCGCCGGCAGAATCTTGCCGTTCGACAACCCGGACACGCTGGCTTGAATCACTGGAGCGAAGTTAGCCGTCGCGACGCGGACGCCGTTTGTCCAGAATCGCTGGAACCATACCAGGCTGTTGGTGTTCAACGAGCGGCGATAAGTGACATACACGTCGCACACATCCAACTGGCCGTCACCAAAGCCGATTTGGTTGATTGTGGTGTCATTGCCGTCAAACAAGGCGCTCAACGCGTTGGGGTCGTTGATTGTATTGTTAAATTCAAGATAGCCGTGGCCAAGATCCACATAGGTGCCGCCGCAGGAATCCATCGCGTCAAAGAAGTCACTGCCCGCCGGCGGGGTGTCCAAGCCATAAATGGCCGATTCAAACACCTGCTCGACGTCGGCATTTTGCAGGTTGGTATTGCCGAAATCGCCGGCGTTGAACCAGCGGAACGGATAAACGTTGCCGACGATGTATTTGCGCTGGCCCACGGTGACATTTTTAACCGCGTTGATTGCTCCGCCGGTCAACGAACCGTTGGTCGGCGCGGCAATGAAGACCGACGAACCGGGCGCGCCAATTCCGTCCGATGTCGCGGAAGGCAGTCCTATCTGAATTTGGTAGGTGTTGCCGGGCGCGGCATTGACCGGCACTTGGAACGAGTAGCCGCCAACAATCACTTTGTTTGGCTGACTGGCGCTGGGGAACATATCGTCATGCGCGATGGAATAAGTGATGAGAGTCTGCTTGGTTGTGTCGTAAAGAAATTTTTGTCCGTAGCGTTCCAGCCAGCCCACGCCCAGAAGATTGTCGTTGAGATTTGTAAATGTCAGATTGGTGAAGGCCGTGCCGGTGAACATATATGTCGGGATTTGCACATATAAAGGCGGCGAGGTGCCAGGAACGAGTTCCATCAGCATTGACACAAAGTTAAAGGAGGCGGTGCCTGATGAACCGCCCAGCGCCGGACCGGGGCTTGGCCCCGCGCTGTTGACGGTCACGTTGAACTGCAAACTATACATGGTTGTGCCCGTCAAAGTGGTCAAGGTCACCGGGGCATAGAATGTCTGGCCGGGTGATGCTATAAAATCGCTCGATGCCTCGCCGGAGGCAAACCCGAAACTAATGGTGTTGGGCTGGAAGCCAGCCGTCGTAAAATCATTGCTGATAATGCTGCTGGGATGATAATTGGCCTTAAAGCCACGAATCTTGAACAGGATGTTGGTGCTGGCGCCAAAATTGAGGGACAAGGGCGGCCCGCCGCTTACAATTGGCCCGATGCTGGTGCCCGAACCGTCATTGGTGGGGTCGCTGCCATCAGTGGTATAATACATCTGCGCCCCGGCGGTGATGTTGCTGATGGCGAATAGTGCGGCATTGTTTCCGTAGACACTTGGATTACCGACAACGAATTGAAACAGAGCGGAAACGACGGCGCTGTCGGGATGGCCATATTGTTTGCCAACGGCCTTGATGCTCAAGTCGGGCAATACCTGCGCAACCGTGTAGGCCGGGACGACGGAACTGTAAGGAAGACCGTCCACATAACCCCATGTCGCCGAATGATCTGAAGATGTGGGCGCGGGAAGGTTGGTCAGGGCTGGTGTGTTTGAATAGGTGTAGTATGTCGAACTGCCACCCGTAAACTCGATCACGATGGGCACGTCATTATTGAAAGTGTTTCCGGACGGTGAACCGGGCACAAACACCGACAAGTAAGGTTCTGGCGTAGAAGTTGGCGGAAAAGTAACGTAGCCAATTTGCGGGTCTGGCACCGGGCGCAGAGGTGGCGTGGCGGTCACTTCGACCGAATTCGAGCCTTCCCCGCCGGCGTTGGATGCCGAAACGACGTAGTAATAAGTCGTGCCATCTGCAACACTCGTGTCGGTGTAATTTGTGCTGGTCGTGCTGGCAATGGTCGTTTCGCTGCCGCTGGAAGGCGATCGTTTCACATTGTAATTCGTCGCGGTGGTGACAGATGACCAGATCAAATTGACAGTCTCGTAATTTGTGGTGACGGACAAGATGGTCGGCGGCGGCGGCGGCGGCGGTGGCAGGCCGGTTGTGACCCGGCGGATTAAATTATTCTTTAAATCCGCCACCAGAAATGCGCCGAATGTCGGATCCAAGCAAAGTCCCTCTGGTGAATTAAGCGTTGCGGACAGGGCGGAACCGTTCGCGGAACCGGCCGTGCCGGGCGTTCCAGCAAAGGTGGCAACCATATAATTCATCGCGCCATACGCCGGCGTCGGGTTGTTCGTTGCCAGCCGGATGGAATTGTTAAGCGTATCGCTGATCAGCAAACCCAGACCGTTGACCCAAAGCAATCCGCTGGGAAGATTGAAACGGGCGTTTGGTCCGAAAAGAGAATCAGTCGTGCCAGTGGAGCGACTGTTATTGCCGCCCATGTAAGTTGTCAGGCTGCCGGTTGTGGGCGTGACCAGCGTTATCAGCTTGATCGCGTTGTTGCCGCTGTCCGCGACCCAAAGCTGATTGGTGCCGACAAAGGCAACTGCGGTGGGATGACGAAATGTTGTGCCGTCGGTGAACATCAGGTTTGTCACTCCAAAAGCGGGGTCATTTAAATTCATTACCCGGATTGCATTGTCCATTTCATCGGCGATATAGACATTGCCATTGGTGTCCTGATCCATGCCGATTGGCTGGTTAAACGAGGCGTTGGCGCCGGCGGCATTGACCGCGCCGGTGGGTGTGTTGGTGTTTCCCGCCAGTGTCACCGTGTAGCCGTCGCTGAAACGGACAAAACGAATGAGGCCATTTCCTGAATCCGCAACCAGCAAGCCCCTTGTGCCGCCGATGTTGACCACGAGCAATCCTTGAGGGTCGGAAAACAGGGCGGGGTTGAATCCCGCAGAAGGTCCGTCATTGGAACCGGCAACACCCGAAACACCGGCCAGTGTGCTGGCACCTTGAGTGGCCGCGACGACCTCGACGATGCGGTTGTTGCCGCTATCGGAAATGTAGGCGTTGCCGTTCGTATCCTCGACGACGTTGTAAGGCTCATTCAAGCCGCTGGTGACGGCCGTGGACACGGCGATCTGCGCGCCGACGGGGACAGCCAGCAGGCCGATGATTGCCAAAGTCCCCAATAAAGTTTTCGTCTTCATGTTTGAGTCCTGCAATCGTTTCAAATCTGGTTCAAATTCATTTCTTGTTCGCAAGCCGCTTCCGGTCAGGGCAGCAGCAAATGCAGCCGGTAATAACGCGCCGCGCCACCAGCATTCGTGTCCACACAATTGGTCAAAACGCCGCTGCCGACCACGGTCGTCAGGGTGTTCCATGCACCGCTGGCCAAGTTGGTGCTCCACTGCAATTCGTATGCCTTGCCGGGGGCCGTCAGCCACTGAAGGCTGGCCTGCGAAAGCCCCTTGGGTCTGGCAATGCCGCTGAATTGGAACTTGGAAGCCGGACTTGTCGGATCGGTGCCTGCCAGATAGGCCATCCAGTTTGGCATGCCGGTGCCGGCGGGATCGGCCGAGTCGGCGGCCAGCGGATTGGTCGTGCTGCCGAAGAAATAAATCTTCCACTCGTCGGAGCAGACGGATGCGGGCATGGCCGGGCCATTCACTGTCACGTAGGCGCTTCGTGTTTCCAAATCATATTGGTTGTTCATGTCCGGCGCGCCGTCGGCATTGGGGAAAGATACTGTGTAAACCTGACCGGACTGCGCCGTGGATGGAATCGTGAAACTGACCCAGCCCAAAAAGTTGCTGGTGCCCGGCTGGCAGTTGAAACTGGGCGCGGGCACGAGCGACCAGCCGAAGGCGGCTTCACCGGCCTTGAAGCTCTGTTGGATAAATGGGCTGACGACGCCTGTGGCGGAATCGAACTGCGGCGCACTGGCAAGAGCAGGGGCGTTGTTCTGTGGCGTGACGAGTGTGCGGAACTGGAGGCCGCCCAGCGTGGAGCCGTATTGCATCGTCACATACACCGGCAGATTGACGGTGCTGCCCGGTGCGGCATTGCCGATGGAAACTCCTCCCACGAGCGCCTGTTTATACCAGATGTAGGGAGTGTTTTTTGTTACCGATGCGTATGCCGATGCGGCTGGAAGGATGAGATTGGTTGTCACATCCACGAGGTTGCCACCCGCCGACCATTCGCGCGCCCAGTTGCTGGTGTTCAAGCGCAGCGCACGCTGCAAAATGGTGTTCCAGTCGAGCAAACGAATCTGGCCGTCGCCGCCCGGATTGCCGGCCGTGTCCGGCGGATAAGTGTCCATCGCATTGAACGCGTCGGAGAAGGTGTAAGGCATGCGTAGACCGCTGGCGGCGTCAAAAGCCTGGTTTACGTCGGCATTATCGAGGTTGTCATCGCCAAAGGTGCCGGCGTTATACCAGGAGCCAACGCCTCCCGCGGTATCGCCGACGGTGTAAAGGATGTTGCTCACCGTGATGGTGATCTGTGCCATTGGTGTGAGGTTGACAGTTCCACTGTAGCCATCGGAAGTGGCGCTGGGATAAAGCACGTTCAATGAATAAGTGTCGCCCGGATTGGCATTGAGCGGGATTTGCACGTCAAGCAGGGCGACAACTGCATAATGCTGGAAAAGGACATGATTGCCGGCGCCAATGGCATAGATGCTTAAACCATTGGTTATGCCGTGGGTGTATGGCGCATTGGTAATGGACGCTGTAAATCCGCTTTGAGCTGCCGTCACCAACGGGACAAAGTCGTTCGTTGGAGTAATATCGAGCGGCACCATCACCGGAGTATTGCCATTGTTGATGGGCGCAATTTCATAACGGAATTGGAAGGACACGATCTGGCTGTTCGTGTTCAAATTGCAAACGACAGGGATCACGATGCTGGAGCCGATGCCGGCATATATATTCTGGTCGTTTGGATTTAGGTTTGGACCCGGTGGTGTGCCTATGTTGTTGGTGACGACTGGCTGGCCGGACACCACGGCGCTGGTGTTTGTAATGTTGTTAAATGCCTCCACATGCAGCGAGGTGAGATCGTTGGTGGTGTTAAACCAGCGGATGTAGCCGACATTGCCCACCAACGAGACGGACTTGGTGTTGAGGCTGCCAATGGACGGGACGCTGCCGTCGGTCGTGTAATACACAGGATTGACGCTTTGCACCGTGATGGTCTGTCCCATCGGATAATATCCCGAGTTTGGAGTGATGGCCGGCGGGGGAACATAAATGGTGACATTTGTGGTCGTGGCACCATTAGTCGTTATGACATTGGTAATCGTGGTGCTGGAACTGTATTGAATCAGGCCTGTATTGGGAGTTTTCCGGATATCATCGTAAAAAGTTTCCGATGAATACACCGACCCGGCGTTGTCCAGCGCCAAGCCCACGGGGAACATCATCGACTGCCAGCGGTAGTTGGCCGGAGCGACCGGATCGCCCTGACGTCCAAACCAGACCAGTGAATTGGTGGTTACCAAGGCGTTGGTGAGGTAGCCGGAACGCTCCATCACGACCACTCGATTGTTGCCTGCATCGGCGACGACGGCCTGATTGCCTGCCACCCGGATTATTTTGTGCGGTTGATTTAACGTGGCATAGTAAAAGTTGGTTGGTCCCAGCCCATTGCCCGGCACACCAACCTCCCCGGTGAACAGACCGACCATCTTGGTGACGGGGTTGATTTGCCAGATGACATGGTTGCCGGCGTCGCTCACGACGATGGTTCCGTCGTCAAAAATGGCAATGCCTTGAAGCTGCACGCCCGGCGCGCTCACCGTCGCGACCGTGTTGGAACCGGGGGTGTATTCCAGCACCAGACCGTTTTGCTCCGCCACAAAAATGTTGCCGGCATTGTCCAAAGTCATCGCCGTCGGCAGGGCCAGTCCCGTGGCGTTGGTCGCAAGCAGGTTCTTGTATTGGTCGAATTCCAAGATCGAGCCGTTGCGATTCGTGCCTTGGTTGAGGACGAACAATTGGCTGCCGGAGACTGCCACATCCACCGGATGGCTGATGCCATTATTCGCGTTGAGATAAGGAGTTATGGTGTTGCCAGCGAGGTTCAGTTGCTCGACGACGTTGTTCGACTGGTCGGCGATGAATAAATTGGCGTTCGCATTGTCCAGCGCGATGCCGTTGGGCTGGTTGAAGAGCGGCGGCAAAGCCGTGGTGATACCGTTGGTGTTGGTCAGGCCCGTCTTGGTCGCGACGCGAATGACGTGATAATAGACTTCCGTGTCAAAAACACTCCCATTGGGCGCAATGGCGATGCCGACCGGCTCACGCGCCTCGACGCTGTGATTGGTTTCGTAATTATCAACCTGGCCGTCCACCAAACCTGGTGGATAGGATGGGGAGCCGGTCCCGGTCCAGAGGTTGGACCTGACGCCAAAAAGCCGGTAGACATTGCCGTAAGTGTCAATCGTTTTGACCTTGTGGTTGTATCGGTCGGCCACGACGAGCCAGCCACCGTCGGCCTTGGCGATGTTTTCCGGATGATTGAAAGCCGAGAGGAAGGGCGGTCCATTTGTATCACCCGCGCCGTGGAAACCTGTGAATTTGGCGGCAATACCATTTGCGAGATTCATCAGCCAGATGCCATTGTTTCCGGCATCGGTCAGCGCCAACTGGCCGTTGTCCATGACGGTGACTCCACGCAGATTGACGCCGGCATTGGTAATAATGCCCATCACGCTCGAAACGCCGCCGGGCGCAACGCGGAGCACCGTGTTGCTGCTGCAGGTGACATAAAGATTGGTAAGGCCGTCCAGCGCCATCGCAGTGGCATTGGTCAGATGTGTGGCAATGGTCGTGGCAGAACTTTCAACGCCTGGCTGCGGGAATTGAAAGAAGAGGCTGACATTGGTGAACTCCAAAATGTAGCCGTTGGTGCCGTTGGCGCGGTTCAGAACATAGACGTTGGTTGCGCCATCCACCGCCACCGCCACCGGCAGGCTGATGCCGTCGTTTGTGTAAAGAAACGTATAAACTTGCGTGGCGGGAAAACTTGAGGCTTTGAGGTTTGAATACCAGCGGACGGCGCTGTTTGTGCAATCAGCTATGAACAAGGAATTGCCAGACGGTTCAAGAGCCAGTCCGGCTGGGAAATCAAATGCCGCCGTGTTCGTGGATGCAGGCCCGTTGTTGTAACTGTTGTAGCCGTAATACGGAGGATTACCGTTGTTATTGCCCCAGCCGCCGGTCAGTGTTGTCACGTTTGTGGGTCCGAGTGTCCCCACCACCTGGGCGAAAAGGCCGGAAGTCGTCAGCAGAAACGCCGTTGTCACTGCGGCAACGGCCAGCCGCAAACCGGAGCGCGTCTGCCGGCAAGCCTGCCACGGAATTACAATTTTCATATAACGGCTTTGTTGTTGTTGTTCACCGCACGATGAATCTCCAGTTCAACACTGTTCAGGGAGCAAACGCGGCCTTTCCTTCGTCCGGACTTGGAGTCTTGACATCTTGATCCGGCAGCGGATTGCTCCAGTTGCCGCGAGGCTGGGCGCTGTCCAGCCAAGTGTGCATATTCAGTGAATCCTTCATGTATCTCGCCTGGCTGTTCAGGAAATCGTTGTTCGATGGCTTGAAATCCGCATCTTTGACGATGGTGGGGGTGATGAAAATCAGAAGATTATCCTTGGTCATTGAGTTGTTCTCGCTGCGGAAGGCGACTCCCAGAAAGGGGATGTCGCCGAGAATTGGAACCTTGGTATAGGAGGCATTGGGATTGTCCTGCACCAGCCCGCCCATGACCAGCGTGTGGGCGTTGGGAATCAGCACCTGGGTGTCAATGCTGCGCAAATCAAAGATGTCGGCTGTGTTCAAAACGCCGTTGATGGTTTGTTTGTCCTGCCCGAAGTAACTCGACACGGTGGGGCTGACCTTCAGCCAGATGCTGTCGTTTGCGGAAATGCGCGGTGTGACCATCAGGATGGTGCCCAAATTGCTATAAGTGATGGAGGAACCGCCCGTGGTGTTGGCCGTGCCCGCCGTGATGTTCATGATCGGAAACGCGCGAGTCACGGAAATGGTCGCGGTTTCATTGTCCAGCGTCACGACGCGCGGCGTCGAAACAACCTGCGCCTCGGAAGATTGATTCAGGAACGAAAGAACGGCCTTGAGCCCGTCTGCGGTCAAGAAGCCCGTGCCTGGCGTCAAACCGGAGGCGGTGCTCATCGCCAAACCTGCCAAGCCGCCGCCGCTGGATGTGGTGGTGGTTACCGTGTTATTTATCGCCTGACTAACGCCGGCCGGAGTGGTGAATGTGCTTCCCCCGGCACCGACGGTCGTGGTGCCACCGGCGGTCTGGTTGACCGTGGAGGCCGAGCTGGATTGTGACAGCACGCCATTTCCAAACGCGACGTTCTGGGCCTGCAGCGTGCCGGACCAATCAACGCCCTTGGACGTGCTGGGATTGCTGGACAGCTCAACCAGTTTGGTTTCAATCAGCACCTGCCGGGTGGGCTTGTCGAGCTGGTTGACGAGCGCGGTCACATCCGCCTGCTCGTTTTCCGTGGCGACCACGACCAGCTGGCTGGTGCGCGGATCCGGCACCACTTTGCTGCGGGTGTCGGTCAATGTGCTCACGACAGCAGCCATCATGTTGGAAGTGCTTGCGTATTTCAGTTGGACAACGCGGGTAATCATCTCCGGACGTGCGGTGGGATCCTTGGTTGTGATCTTGTAAATCCCGGTTTTGGGGTTCTCGACGAGCTGCAAGCCGTAGTTGTCCAGCAACGCCAGAAGCGCCTGTTCAGCGGTGACGCTTTCCCAGCGAATGGACAGGGTGGGTTCGGGTTTGATCTGTCCCTTGTCATCCGGCTGGCCGTAACCGATTTTTGGATCGAGCAAATAATTGATGCCCGCCAGCCGTGCCAGACTTTCAATGGCCGTGGTGATGGGGACATCCTGAAATTGTATCGGCAACTGGGCGGTGGCGGACGGCACACCGCTGCCTGCGGCGGCGACGGGTTGGTCGTTGGTGCCGGCGGGTGCCTGCGAAATGTTCGAGCCGGTCCCGGCGGCCGCATTGTTCGTTGTCACTCCGCGATCAGGCTGGTTGGTGCCAGCCATCACCACTGGCGAGTTGCTTCCGCCGGCGTCGGCAACGATATTGGTGGCGGTTATGCTGACAGGCTGGTTGCTGTCCGCCGTGGATAATTTGCCCGTGCTGCTGGCAGACGGGCCATTACTAACAGCGGTGGTGGTTGTTTTGCCCCAAGCTGTCTTGTGCAGGGTGAATCCTGCCAGCAAGGTGACGACAAGTATCGTGGTCCTATTCATGGTTTGACTCCCGTTGCTCCCGACTGGCGGGAATGGTGAACTGCAAGATTCGCAAATTTAAAAGTATGCTTCCCCCTCCACCGGCGCAAATGGAGCGGAGGCTCGTTTTGGAAAAATCGTGCCGTTGAAAATTTCATAGGCCTCCTGAAAAAACCAATGTGACGCTTGTGCCGCCAGATTCGATGGTTGCGGTGCCGGCCTTCGGGTTGATGTCCAGGCAGCGAATATGCAACCGCCGCCCGTCTTTGATAATGACATCCCCATCGTCACCGGCTGCGAACGTGTGGTTGTTGATTATCGCAAAGACGTGGGGTGGGGTTCCCAGAATGGATTTCAGGGTCAGATCGGTCAGCGACGGACCGAGATTTTGGTTCTCTGGATTGGCGTTGAAGACCCGCGTGGAGCCGGTGAAAAACGGGTCAAGCCCTTCCGACGCGTTTTTGGGAATGACAAAGATGGATGGCGGAATCTCCTGTTTGGTGGGTTGGGGCGGCGGCTCGGCGAACAGCGGCAGCGGACTGACAGCCGCCGCAGGCAGCAATACCGCCAGCAGACATTGAAAGATATGAGTGCGTGGCTTCATTTGATTTCAACCTTGCGGTCCAGTTGGATTTGCCAACACAATGATGTCCATTCTAAATGACAGTTTCTCGCTGCTATCATTGGCGCTGCCGGCGGGTTCGAGAATTAGATTGATGATTTGTGCGTGCGGATAGGCATTTTCAAAATCCGCGATGAATTTCCCCAAGTCGTGATAATAAGCCGTGCCGCCGACCGAAACCTTGAGTTGTTTATACGGGAACGTCGGAAGCAACTCCACCGCTCCCATTGACAACTGGCCGTTGACCGAAATGTTTATGTTGTAATGCTCCTTGAAGTTCCGAATCGTGTCGTAAATCCATTGTGAGGGGTCGCCGGTGGCCACGTCATTCTCGGCACGGGCAATCTTGTAAGTCAAGTCCGACAGCTGGGCGGAGATGGTGTCCGCCTTTTTAATGGCATCTTCCCTGGATTGAAGATTGGCACGGGCGTCATTGATTTTGGCTTTGGTATTGGAAATGGTGGCATACTGGGGACGAATCAACTCGAAAATGATCAGAGCCAGCAGCACCAGCGTGCCTGCGCCCACCAAAATGAGGGAGTCGCGCTTCTCCTTAAGAAGATTGTTCATCGGACCACCTCCGGATAACGACAGTCCAGTGTGAACGTCACATACGGCTTTCCGCTGTCAACCATGGGTGCAGAGGGTGGATTGGCGAGCTGCACCCCGTTGGTTTTTTCCAGCATGGCTTGGAAGTAATGTTCTTTGGCGATGGCCGCCTTGAACTTGTTGACCTGGTCGCCCGGATTGGCGCTGAAATCACGCGCGTCCAGATGAACAACGATTTTCTCCCTGACGGTGGGCGGCCGGGCGGCAGTCGTGTAGGCTCCGGTGGTTTTTGCCTCGCTTCCTTCCGTTATCAGGCAGGTCTGTTCCACGCGCAGCCGGGTCAGTTGCACGCCGTCCACCGTGGCGTGTTGCAGCGCGTCAAGCAGGTTGCCTTGCAGAAAACGGGCCGCCTGCAATTTCTGCAACGCCGCGAGTTTTTTTTGAATCGTTGCGATCTTGTTCTGGTCGGCCACCACATGCTGATAGGCGTTGGTCTTGGAATCAATTTCCATCTGCACCCCGTATAAATGTTCCCTTGCCATCATGGCGTTGACTTCCACCATGCCGCTCCACATCAGGGCGATCACAACCAGCGATATGCCGATGAAAACGGCCCGTTTGACCGGGTCGCGCCGCCGCAATTCCTCGGCGGCTTGTGCCTCGGCGAGCAGATTGATGTGGATTGGCATAACCTTGTCTGATTACGGTTAAAGGGCCGCCAGCGCGGCTCCAATGGCCACGCCAAGCTGCGATCCGACCTGTTCGATTTCAACTGTCTGTTGTCCCGGCAGCGCCAGCTGCAAAAAAGTCGCCGGATTCCACGTCTTGCATTCCGCAATCATTTCCGCATGCAGCATTTCCAGAAACATTTCGGACCTTGCCGCCGCGCCGCTGATATAAATTTGCGAAACAGGCCTGTCCTGCTGGTGCTCAAAAAAGTCCAGCGACGCGCGCAGTTCACGGCCCAGCGGCGCCACCTGCGCGTCGAGCGCGGTGACCTGCATTCCGAGCGAGGCGAATTCACCGCTGGGTTCGGACCTGCTCATCGGCGTGATGCCCAGTTTGACCCCTTCCGCGTCGGCATAGCTGACGTTCATGGCTTCCGCCAGCCCCGCTGTCAGCTTGTCCCCGCCGATGTTGACCACGCGCATCAAGGCCAGTTCCCCCCGGTCCAGCACGCAAATCGAGGAATGTTTGAAGCCGATGTCCACCAGCGCCACGGATTCGTTGGCAAACACCTGCGGCATGGCCATTTCGAAGGCATTCACCGGCCCGATGATTCCGGGCACAATGCATTCTGCCGTCAGCCCCGCGTTTTTAACGGCTGCTTGGTAATCATCCACCAACTGTTGTTTCGCGCCGGCGACGAGCACTTTCAGCTTGGGCACGTCGGTGGGCTTGGCGGATTCGGCGGGTTTGCCTGGCGCTGTCGCCTTGGGCGGAAAAATGTAGCAGTCAATAACGTGGTTCGGCAAATCCTGCTGCAAATAGCCCTTGGTGTTGTTTTTCAAAACCATCCGTATTTCATGCAGCGGAATTTGCGGCAGCTCCACCTGACGCACGATGGCGTCGTCCAAGCCGATGGCCAGCGTGACAAATTTGGTTGTGCCGCCCAGTGCCTCGGCCACGGTGCGGAGATGATCGGAGAGCACGTCGGCGGAAAACTTCTTGTCGTAGATCGGTGCATCCAGCAGCGCGTAGCGGGTCAGCGCCAGCACTTCGCCACGGCGTTCAAGGAGAACGGCCTTGGTGGTGTGGGCACCCAGATCCACCGCCATCATCTGGCTGCGCCTTTTCTTTGATGCTCCGCCTATGAATGGCAACTCCATGCGCGTCTTTCTTATATTGATTAGAGTTCTTGGTTGCAAACAGTATTTTCAACCAAGTGGATCAAGCAACAACCGTGCCAACGCCATTATGCCTTGAAAAATACACAAAATGACGGTTGGTGCTGTCTTAATGTGGAACATAGGTGTCTTGAAATACGGCAAGGCAGGCCTCAAGTCATCTGCTCCGCACACCGTTTCAATTCAGCGGTCTGCCAATCGTGTCGCGTTGCCGCAGAACGCCCGCCGATTTCACGGCACCGTTTATCGGGACGAGCAGGACTGGGAACAGTTCTGTAACGCCGACGCACTGATTTTCGGTGCGCCTTGAGTCGCCCGGGAACAATCTGAAAGTTCCTGCGGTAACACGGGTCGGCTGTTGATCAGTAGTCGGTCCACGACGCGCGGACTATTTTATAGAATTTTGGCGTGAGCGGGGGCAGTTTGTTGGGATTGGTAAAATTCAAGTCGAAGGCCCATTTGCGGGTCGGCGGGTTGTAGTAGTTGCCCCCGGTGCCCGGCCAGAAATTGGTGGCGTATTGGCTGGCAAACATCACCACAATCGAGCCGTTATATTGGAGCGTCACACCGCTCCCATGGCCCCAGTCTTCTTCCATGCGCAGGAAATTCTCGACGCCGCCGCTGTAATTGGAATTGGTGGATTGCACGATGCCTTCCAGCGTGGCGGCGTTGACGGTGGTGGTAGATGGCACACGCGTGGCGAGGTTGGTGCTGGTGTTGTTGCCATCATTCCAATTGCCGGAAAGGATCGTAATGGCGTCACCCATGAGCGAGGCTGGATAGGTGTAAGCAGTGTTGGTGGTGCTGGCGGAGGCACCGGCAGCGCCGCCGTTCGTTTGGACGTTGTAATTGCCCTTGACGTAAAGCGGTTGCGGCGAGACGACCGTTAGCCCACCCGTGGTGCGACCGCTTCCGCCGGGGTCGGTGGTGTAGGGCAATTGCTGGCCGTTGACCATGCGCACGGCTGGCAGTTGCGAAGTGCTCAAGGAGACATTGTTGTAAACATAGATGGAGGAGATGCCGCGGCCTTTGTCGGTGTAGCTTGTTGTGTTAATCGTATTGCCACCGGTCGTTGCCTTGTTGGTGAGCCACTTGTTCAACAGGCTCACATCCACTTGAACGGCCTGGACCGTGTCGGCCTCCCGGTAATCGTAGAACGAAAGATTGGTCGCAAAGGAATAAGCGGCATAAAGGACGTTCGTGGCGGAGTCAAACCCATTGGTATTGGCAATGACATTGGTGCTGCTGATGGGGCCGGCCCGGAGTGCATAAAAATCATTCGTGAGCGGGGTCAGTGCGGTGGCTTGGTATTGATCCTGAAACCAAATGGTGATGTTGGTGCCTTTGGTGCCGGCGAGTCCGCTGGCGGAATTGGAGATGATGAGGTCGCACTCATTGAAGAGATATTGCTGGCCGTTGGTGGTGTAGGCCTGGGAGTTGGGTGCGCCCATGCCGTTCGTGACTAGGTTGATGATGGCTTCCACGGATGCCGCAGAATTGCTGCTGCCAATCGGCAGGTTCAACGTATCCTCCCTCGCTACGGGAGGGGTCACAAAATTTGCGTTGGGCGTGCCGGAATCGGTTTTACTGGAACACCAAGGATCGGTGCTGATGCCGTTGGTTGGCAGATAGTAGATGTTTCCAGCCGCCTGAACCGATGAGTTGTAGGTGATGTTGCCCGTGCCCGACCAGATGCCGCCATTGGAAAACACCGGGCCGTTGAGGGTCATCGCAGCACCGGGATCAACTTCCATGTTCATGTTGTAGAAGATGCCGAATTGGAACAGGGGGACGATGTCGGCATTCACCACTTCTTGAATCGTTGCCGTGACGTTGTAAAGCTGGCCGAGCGGGGTTGCGGCGGCTGTGATGGTGCAGGGCTGAAAATTACCCGCCATGCCGGCAAACGTGGAACCCAGTTGGTTGGTGTAGCGTATGTCGCCGATGGTGACTCCGAGGATGTTATTGTTACCCGATCCGTCGCTAAACTGGATGTGCATGGGCCAATTGCCCCATGAGTTCGTCTGCACGGGAACCAGGGCGGCGTAAACGCTCGCAGCTTGCAGTGTCTGGCCATAAGTCCAGTCGCGATCGAGCGTGGCCACCACTTCCTCGGTGGCGGCTTCGGCGGCGGCCTCGGCCGTGGTGAAGAGTTCGTTTTGCCGTGTCACCTTGCCGCTGGAAGACGACCACCACATGATGCTGGCCAGCGTCAGCAGGGTGACGGTCAGAAACACCAAGGTGATCATCAGCGCGTATCCGCGATGAACACGAGGGTCAAATGGATGTGTCAAGCGCATGATGGTGTCGGTGTTTAATAGGTTGGCAGACGCATGGATGCCCGGGTTTGCAACTGGTAGTAGTCATACATGGCGTTTGCGCCCACCACCCCGGCCAGCGGAAATTCCCACTGGCTGAACTGGAGCTTGATGTGGATGACGCGGTTGGCCGTATAACTTGTCAAGACGTTGGTTTTGGAATCCTCGGCGTCAAAAACATAATAATTGGTGATCCAGACGATGACGTTGGTGGCCAGCGTTGATGTCCACTCGAATCCATTGGAGATGGTCACGGTGCAAAGATTGCTGGCCGTCGGGTTCATAAAATAGACGGTGCCAAAGTTTGTATAGTTGTTGCCGGCGTTGTTGGTGGGAATGTTGGGGTAAATGGCCAGCGCGTTGCCAACGAATGGCGAACCGTTGGGAATAAGCGAGAACTGGTTGGCAACGGGGTCGTAAATTCCCACCTGCAGGCCGGTGGCCGACCTGATTGCATCCCGCATATCGTTCATGGCCTTGCGGGCGGCTGCGGTGGCGGTCAGCTTGGTCGCCGCGAGGGTGTAGACCCGCGCCGCAAAAAACTGTGTCGCCACCATCGCCACCACCAGCAGGCCGAACAGCGCGGAGACGGTGTATATTTCCACCAAAGTGAATCCGGCAATGCGCGGGCGGGATTGGTTCAAAAGGAGTTTCATGGGATGCTGGGCGGCGGTTGATTCATTGCCGGTCCGGTCCGCGATAGGTGATCACGGTGTTGGTGAATTTTTGGTTGGTGGGCGGAAAAGTCCAGACGCATTGCGACCACACTTCGCGCAATTGCGGCGAGGTCGAGAGTTGCATCAGACTGATGTAATTGGTGACATAGAATGGAGCGCCAGTCACCGGGACATCCATGATATCTGTCTGGGGGGGCAGATTGGTGATCCCGCCCGCTGGAACCGGCCAGTCATCCGTTATGGGGTTGTGCTGTAGATCCCACTTCGCCGCGCGCACCTGTTCCAAGCCCTGCAAGGCATACGATTGCGCCGCAAGCGACATGGAACTCCACTCCGCAAACCGGTTCGCCGCGGCATAGCCATAAATGACCCCTGTCATGACCATCGCCAAGATGACAACGGACATCAGAACCTCGATCAGCGTGAACGCCGCACGCAAAATGCGCGGTCGTCGTTCAACCGTTTGTCCGCCATGTGCCATCATATTCAATTTCTCCAAGGCTCAACGGGTGTCTCTAAAATACCTAATGAATAGTAGCACTTTATATGCCAGCTTGGCAAGCTGCGATTGGCGGCAATCGGGCATCCTGTTCTGTTCTGATTACTGACAGATGTTAGGAATACAGACACTCGACCGTGCATCGCCCGGTTTACCTCGGAACCGCCGGGCGGGCCTGCGGAGCGGTGGCTTCACAAGGTTCGCCGCCCGAAACAAACCGAAACCGGCCCCGGCAATTTTGCGGTGCAAAGCTGCTTCCATTATGAAAACCGGCGGGCGCGCAATTGCAATTCTTCCAGGAATGCACCAAGCAGCGGCGTCTTGCGCCCGCGCCACAGCGCGCCGATGACCACTGGCGGAAATCCGTCCAGCGGCAGCGCGCGCACCTTCGGCGAAAATGTCCTGTCCGGAATTGCCGCCGACACGCCGATGCCCAGGCCGCTGGCCACGTAAGTTTCAATCAGGTCCGCCGAGCCGGCTTCGATGCTCGGAAACCAGTCCACGCCGAGCCGGTTGAGTTGCGTTTGAAAATTTTTGCTCAACGGCTCGTCCGGCGGAAAACAAATCAGCGGCTCGTCAATCGTGTCGCGCCGCCACAGTTCGTCCGCCGATTTCACGGCGCTGTTTTTCGGGACGAGCAGCACCGGCGGCAGTTCCAGCAGCGTCAGCGCGTGGATGCCCGGCGCGGTTTTCCCTTCCAGCACCGTGACGGCCAGGTCAATTCCGTCGCCCTGCAGCAGCGCCTCCAGCTCTCCCGGCGAACCCTCGCGCAGCGACAGCTTCAGCCCGGAAAATTTCTTCCGCACGCTCTGAAACAATTCCGGCAGATGCTCGCGCAGCACAATCGTCGCCGCGCCGATGCGGATGCGCCGCGCCTGCCCGCCCTGGAGTTCGACCGCCACTTTTTCGAGGTTTGAAAAAAACGGCTGGGCGAACTGGAAAAGTTTTTCGCCTTCCGCCGTCAGCGCGAAGGGTCGCCGATGAAACAATTTGACGCCGAGGAATTCCTCCAGTTGCGCGATTTGCGAGCTGACCGCCGGCTGCTGGATGCCGTAGGGAATGTTGCGCACCGCCGGCATGATGCCGCCGTGCCTGGCGACGAAATAAAAAAGTTCAAGATGATGGATGTTCACGGCTGATTCGGATGGCTTCTAACAAAACGGGTGCGGCGCGTCAAGGCATCGGGTTCAGCCCTTCGCATCGCACTTTCCAGCTCTTCGGAAATCCCGGGGCGTGTTCCGCGTTTCCATCCCAGCCCGCCGCCATCATCGCGGTCGCGGCGAGCCAGCCGCCGTTGGCGGGCATATACATCGGCGTCTGCTCCGGCCGGCGGATCGTGTAGCCCGACGCCCGGAAGGGATTTGTTTCAAACGCGGGGACGAGCAGTTGAATCGCCAGTTCCGGTTCGTTCATTCGCGCCGCGCACATCGCAACCATGGCAACGCCCCAGGTGACGGTTGACTGCGTGCCGCGCGTTCGCGAGGCCGACACCGCTTCCAGCGTCTGGCGCATGGCGTCCCGATCAATGCCGGTTCCCGGCAAAACACCGCAAAGCCAGGTGGCCATGATTGCCGGCCGGTGGTCCTCGGGAAGTTCAACCGCCACATAAACTCCGTTGCGAATGGGCGGCGGCGCGAGGTCTTTCAAAACTTTGTCCCATTGCGGCTCGCGTTTCATGCCCAGCCGTTCGCGCCACGTCTGGGCGGTTTCCAGCGCCCAGTGCCAGTAGCCGAGTTCCATGCCGGGATTGAGATTGTCGGCGTAATCGGTGTGCCCTTCGTCGGCGGAGGCCACGCCCGGTCCCAGCACGAATTGTTTCCGCTCCGGGTCATAATCCACGAACGTCGCCATGTAGTCGGCGGACTGAAAAACAATTTCCTTGTAGCGTTCGAGGGTGGCGCGATTTTTCCGGGCGCGATAGACCAGCTCGGCGAGATAAACCGGATGCGGCTGTTGCCAGACGAGAACCGGTCCCACGCCCGAAGGACTTTCAACGCCGTCCGGCCCGGTCATCTTCGACCATTTCACGCCTTTGCAATTTTCGCGCCGGGCCATCGCCTGACCGGCGGGCATGAGCTGGGTCAGGTTGCCCAAACTTTTTTCCAGCAGTTCCGGCCGGCCCCACAGCGCCCAATGCGCCGCGTGCCACCAATACATCTCCATGTGGAATTTGCCGAACCAGGAATTGACGGCCAGCCCCGTTTCCTGCGGCGGCAGCGAGCCGGCGTCATGCACCGCCATCACATATTGCGACAGCACGATGCGCCGCTCCAGTTCGGCGGCGCGCGGATCTTCGTTGTCCGACAGGTCAATCACCCCGCCGCGGCTCCAGTAATTCTTCCAGTGCTCGCGGCTGGCGGCTTCAACTTCGGTCCAACTGTCCGGCTCGCCTGGCATGGGCTTGGGCAAAAACCAGGCGGTCAACTCGATTTGGCCGGATGAGCCGCTCAACAGATATTGATGCTTCCCGGTTTCGGTGAGCGTCACGCCGGCGGACCATTTTGTGCGCACGGCGTAATGGGTTTCGTCCAGCGTCCGCGCGAAATCCGCGCCGTCATTGGCTCGCTGGGCGAGCATCGTCTGGTGCGCGTCCGGCTTGGTCCAGTCCTGGTAATCCGGCCCGAATGTTCCCGGCGCATACGGAAATGCGATGCGGATTTTCAGCCGGCCCGACGCGATGAGCGCGGATTCAACCCGCACACCCACTTCGTCGCGCTGCGGGTGAACCGCCGTTGTGACGCGCACCGGCACGCCTTCAATTTCAAACGAGCTGCTTAGAATGCCGCCCCACAAATCCAGTTTCTGTTCCGGATTTTTCACGTCCTCGATGGCCGCGTTCGAGCCGTCGGCTTTCGTCATTTCCAGCCCGATCCGGCCCAGCCCGAAACGGTGCGGATTGGCGCGCAGGTAGGCCGCGTCGGGCGGCGGACTGCTGGTGCTGGCAGCCGGATAAACAAATTCCCGGTCGTGCTTCTGGATTGCCTTGAACTCGAATTTGTCCAGGCTGTAACCGTCTGGGTTCGGAAAACTGTGCCAGCCCCAGTCGCTCAAAATGCCGATGGGCATCGTCTTTTCGTAATGTTCCGGAAAGCTCTGCAAGCCGGTCACATCCACATTGAACGCAAATCCGCCGTTCCCCACCGCCAGCGCGCCTGTTGGATCAACTTCACGGATCAGGATGTCATGCCGGCTCACCAGCGCGTGCCGGTCAATGCCGGCGGCGGCGGATTTTTGTTTCGCTTCCGAATCTGGCCCGGCGGGGGAACCCGCCTTGCAACTGCCCAGCACGGGCGCGAACCCCAGGCTCGAAGCCGCCAGCGCCGTGGCGCGGATGAATTTTCTTCGGTTCATGGACGAGTCCTGAAATGCTAGACAGGCCGGTCTCGATTGACAGGATTATTTTTTGCCAGGCATGCGACGAAGTGAAAGGCTTGTCTCCGCCGCGAAGTGAACTATCCTTTGCCGAAGTGAAAGAAAAGTGGAACAAGCTGCTGCCGGTGCTGTTTGTCGCCGTGTTTGCCGTGTCGCGGATTCCCGGTTTGATGCCGGCCAATTTCAGCGTCGCCTACGCCTTGGCGTTCTGCGCCGGCGTGTATTTCCGCGGCGCGGCGGCTTGGTGGCTGCCGCTCGGCACCATGCTGGCCACCGACGTGGCGCTGAATGTTTTTTATTACCACGTCGCGCCGCTTGCCTTTTACCTGCTGCTGAACTACGCGGTTTTCGCGGTGCTCATCGGCCTGGGCAAATGCTTTGGCCGGCGCGCATCGTTCTTCAAGCTGTTGCTCGGCGGCCTGCTCGGCGCGGTCATTTTTTATCTCGTCACCAACACGCTGTCGTGGCTGCAGGACCCGGCCTACGCCAAAACGGTCGCCGGCTGGATTCAGGCGCTGACCACGGGCCGGCTGGATGTGCAGCCGACCACTTGGGAAATGTTCCGCAACACGCTCATGAGCGGCGGGCTGTTCACCGCGCTGTTCGCCGCGGCGGAGAAACTGACCGCGCCCGCCGAATCGCCCGCCGACAAGACCGCCGGCGCGCGCGAGCCGGAAAAGGAACCGGAAGACGAGGAAGCGCCGGAGCAGTCGAAGGCGTGACAACCAAAGGCTGAAGGCTGAAGGCTAAATTCGGACTTCAGTCTTCAGCTTTTAGAATTTGGCCTTTTATGAACATCGGCGTCATCTCGGACACGCATAATTTCCTCGACCCGAAAATCCCGGAGTTATTCGCGGGCGTCAGCCACATCCTGCACGCGGGCGACATCGGCAACTCGTCCATCATTTCCGAGCTGGAGGGAATCGCGCCCGTCACCGCCGTTTATGGCAACACCGACACGGGCCTGCCGTTCAAGGAGACGGAAATCATCGAGCTTGGCACGCGCAGATTTCTCATTCATCACATCGTCAATCCACTCGCGCCGGACGACCGGTTGAAGGAACGCATCGCGCGTGTGCAGCCGGACGTGGTCGTTTTCGGCCACACGCACCGGACGTTTTGCGAGACCATCGGCGGAGTGTTTTTTTTCAATCCCGGCTCGGCGGGCAAGCCGAAGTTCGGGCTGGGGCGCACCGTGGCCATCCTGCATTGCGATGCGAAGGAAATCGGCCACGAGTTTATTCCGCTCTGATTTTGTCCAAAATCGAAGCGAAATGGAACCGGCTTACGCCGGCGGCTACTTTCAAATTTAAGGCGTCGTCTTGGAAAGGGGAATTGAAAGCCCGGCAATTTGGCGCGAGGGGGTGGTTGCATTTTTTTCCAACGCGGTTATTGTTGCCACGTTATGGAACCAACAATCGCCCAAAAATCCCCCATCGTTCAAAAAGCTGAACCAGGCACTTATTTCTGGTGTGCATGCGGTCTTTCCAAAGGCCAGCCGTTTTGCGACGGCTCGCACAAGGGCACCGGCTTCGCGCCGTTGAAAACCGAAATCAAGGAGTCCAAAACCGTGGCTTGGTGCGGCTGCAAGCACACGAAAAACGCGCCGTTCTGCGATGGCAGCCACGCGAAGTTGCCGTGATTTCGTGAAACGCCAGTCAGCCGGATTGTTGCATCGTGAACCGTTTCCGATGCACGATTCACGAACCGACAGTCTTCCGCTGGCGCGGAATTGTCTTGAGTTTGTCCTGCGTCGGAGTTAGCGATTGTGTCAGGAATGGAAACGCGACAGAAAATTCTCGTTTTGGACGACGATAGCGACTGGCTGTCTGTTTGCAGTGATTTTCTGACGCAGCTTCCCAGCAGGCCGGACATTCAGACGGCATCGTCGGGCACGCGCGCGCTGTCGCTTCTCGATGTGCAGCCGTTCCGGGTGCTGTTGTGTGATTTGAAGATGCCGCAGATGAACGGGCTGGAGGTGCTGAGCATCGTGCGCCGGCGGTTTCCCGAATTGCGGACGGTGGCGCTGACGGGGTTTTCGGACGAGGAATTTCGCTCGCGCGCCTACGAGCTGGGCGTGGACATGTTCTGGATGAAGGCCGACATGCAGCAGGACCGGCAGAAGTTTCTGGACTGCATCGAGTCGCTGCTGATCCGGGACGAGGGTGGGTTTCGCACCGTTCAGAAAAGAGGCCTTCTGGACGTGATCCGGATGGAATCGGCGTTGCACAATTCGAGCGTGCTGCGCATCACATCCGGCTGGAAAACGGCCCACATCTGGATCAAGGACGGACGATTGATTGACGCCAAAGTGGAGGGGGCAGATGGCGAGGCGGCGTTCTGGCGCATTTTGAAGTGGAATACCAGCGCCTTTGAAATCCTGCCTGCCGAACCCAGTCACGTTCTCACCATCACCAAATCCCTGGAAGCGCTCCTGCTCGAATCTGCGCAGACGATGAAGAAAGCTGAACACCCGACGCCCAAGCAGGAAGAGGAGGAGACGGCATTTGTCACCCGTTTGACGGCGGTGACTTGCGAGGGCGCGGATTTCGTGGTGACCGTGCCCGCCAAAAAAGGGGACACCGCCAAAGGGTGGGGCATTCGGGACGCGGACCAACTGGCCGCATGGGCGCGGCTGGCCGGGAAAACGGCCGCGCGGCTCGGCCGAAAGCTCGGCGCCGGCCCGCTGACGCATATCGCGGGACATAATCAGGATCGGCACCTGCTGTCCCTGCCCGGAAAGGGCAGGACGTTTGTCATCGGCTGGCCACGGGAGGCAGACCCGCGCCATTTGTTCGAACAAAGCAAAAAACTGGCTGACACATGGGCATCTTGAACTGGTTTTTCAGGTCCGGACCGGACTTTCAAAAACTGCCTGCGGGCGGTTTCACCGTGGACCGACACGGCAACGTGCTGTCGAGCACCGTCGGCCCCGCGTTTTCGCGGCGGCGGCTCCGCGACATCGGGTGTGAAGTGCTGTCGCTCTTTCGCGCGGCGCGCGCGGCGCAGATGCCGCTGACCGGGCTTGATCTGAATTTTTCCGGTCTGCACATCACGGCGCAGGAGACACAGGGCGGCGCCATCATTTTTCTTTCGCCCCAAAACAGCAGGCCGACGGCCCCAGCACCGGCCGGAAAGGATCGTCCATGAGCGACAAGCGTGCCGGCCAATTGATCGCCCGGATCGAGGTTCACATCGGGTGCTGGAAGCAGTTCAATTGTTTTGTCAACCTTGCCCGCGCCAAGAGGTTCGGGCCGGAGGACGAATCTCATTTTCTCGAACTCAAAAAAATCATTGGGCTGGACCTGGAAATGATTTTTGCCGAGATCGAGATTCCGTCGCCGGGCAGGGAGGAGACCGCCGCGCTTCTCGGTCGCGCGCTGTCGCTGCGCTGTCTGGGCGAAATGGGCGGAGACGACTTGTGCGATCTCGAAAATGCCTGGCAGAAGATATACATCGGCTGGCATTCCGTTTTGGGGCGGATCGCAGTCAGCCGCCGCAACAGGCCGGGCTCCTTTTTCGGCGGGGGAAGATAATTTCGCCGCGCGGGTTTCCACGGTTCGCCATGCCCGCGTCGGGAGGGCTTGAGTCTATTTCTTTTTCTTGAAGATGCTTTCGCTGTCGGCGACGTTGAGGGCGGAAAGGTCGAGGCCGCCTTCGGGATTGCGGCTGCGCGCAAGGACAAGCTGGTGGGCGATCCTCTTGATGGTGGCGGTGGCGTAATACTTCACGATGCCAACGCCGATGCTGGCGCTGAAGATGACGATGAGCAGGCAATGTTCGTCCACGTTCACGACCAGCATGCTGGATTTTTCGCCCTGCTGGTAGACGCTGTTGAAATTTGGTTCGTTGACGAGGGCGGCGATGGTCTGGTTGGCCATGAACGCGCCGGAGGCCAGCGCGCCGATGGTGGTCACGTCGAATTGCGAGGAGTCGCCCTGGTGTGTGATGAGGAAGCCGCCCTTGTCAATGATCAGCGCGGCGGTGGCATCGGTCTGGCCGATGAAATCACGCAACGCGCCATCAAGCCGCTGCACATCCTTCTTCAGGAGCTGGGGCAGGTTGGCCATGTCAAGCTTGCTGGGAGGCACCCTGGTTGATGAATTTCTGGAGCAGCATGCGCGTGATCATGTTGAGCGCTTCAAACACGCCATCGCACTTGTGGGCGGTGGCGCTGAACGACGGCACCTGCACTTCATTGTTGTTCAAAAGATATTCCATATACTCGACCGGCGCGGCGTTTGGCAGATCGCGCTTGTTGTATTGCAGGATGTAGGGGATTTCCGCAATGTTTAATTTCAACGAGGCCAGATTGTCCACGAGATTCTGGAAGCTTTCCACGTTCTCCGGCATCTTCTCGTATTGCGAATCGGCGACGAATACGATGCCGTCCACGCCGCGCAGCACCAGCTGCCGCGTGGTGTTGTAAATCACCTGGCCGGGCACGGTGTAGAGCTGGAACTTCGTCTTGAAGCCCTTGATGGTCATCGCCTCAATCGGCAGGAAGTCGAAGAACAGCGTGCGGTCGGAACTTGTCGCCAGCGAGACGAGCTTGCCCTTGTTGCCGGCCTGCGTCTGCACATGGTCGTGAACCTGCACGAGGTTGGTCGTCTTGCCGCCCATCGCGGGGCCGTAATAGACGATTTTGACCTGCAATTCCTTGGTAGCTTGATTGATGATGGCCATAAGTTTATTTGTTTTTGCGATCCAACTGCCCGGCCAGCGCCGCCAGCGGCGCCGTTGGCAACGCCTCGCCGGCGCGTCCGAACACGGCAAGATAAACGGCGCTCACGCGGAAGATTTTCCACGACACGCTGCCGACTGTAAAACTTAAATTGTTCAATTCGCCCATGTGCAGCTCCTTCGCGCTCTGGCCCGTTCGCATGAAGATCTGCGGCAGAAATGCCGCCAGCGTGTCGGCATCCGAATCCGGCGGCACCTGCCCTGCGATCATCAGGCCGTCATACAAGGCGACCACGGCGCCAGCCACGCCGGGCAGCGCCATCGCGCGCGCCACGATTTCCCGCGGGGTCGCACCGCGCGGCTTGAAATTCGCCTCGGATGAAGCCTGCTGTTCGATCTCGGTATCGCTCGGAGTCTCCGATTTTGAGAAAAAATTTGTCTCCGTCGGCTCCGCAGGTATTGCGGGAGCCGGAGCCGGAGGCCGAACTGGCGCTGGCACTGATGTGGGAGCCGCAGCCTGCACGGATACGGGAACCGGAGCCGGCGCCGGCATGGGCGCTGAAACTGGCGTTTGAACCGGAGATCGAACTGGGGCGGGCGCGGGCGCGGGAATCGGAGCCGGCGCCGGCGTTCGAACCGGTGCGGGAGCCGGAACTGGAGGCCGAACTGGCGCAGGCGTGGGTGCCGGGGTCGGAGCCGGTTTGGCGGCGGGTGCCGGCGCGGGCGCGGGTGGAACCGCAGCCTCCGCTCTTTTTGAGCCGTGAAACAAATCGGGAATTTCCGCCGACACGGAAACTTTCTGCTTCGCCAGGCCCGCCGCCTTCTGGCTCGCGAAGAACAGCGGCGCCAGCACCTTGAGCGGCAGTTCCACTTCGACGCCGTCGTGGATCGAAACCGGCGCCGGTTTGGGATGGATCATCGAGCGCAGATTTTTCCAACGCACCATCACACGTCCGCTCTTGAGTCCGGGTTCGATGAGCGCGGTGGGCAGGACGGCCTGCGCGTTCATCAAATCCGCCTGGATCAGTTCCATCTTGATGGCCTCGGGCCATTTTTCCGCCAGCGCGGACACCGGCGCGAGAACGGAGTTTCCAACGGGAACCGGTGGCGTGGCGATCGGAATTTTCGGCGCGGTGTTAAATCCGCCGGCGGCGGGTGCGGCGGGCGCGGGCGGCGGCGCTGAAAAAACAGGTTTGACCGGCGCGGGCGGAACAGGGGCGGCGGACCCGGCACGCGGGGATGAAAATGGAATCGGCGCGGGCTTGGGCGCGGCTGTGGTAGTTTTAGGGACAACTGTTGGCGGCGGTGTAATACGGGCCGCCGGAGCCGCCGGAGCCGCGGGTGCGGGCGCTGGTGTGGGTGCTTTGGACGGTGGTGTTGTTGGTGCGGGCTTGACCGGAGCTTGAGGCGTTGTGGTGCCGGCGTCTTGTGTGCGCATGCCGAACGGTCCGGCGATGTTGTCCGCCACTTCAATCTTTTTTGTGACACGGCGGGACAGCAAGGCCGGGTTGATCCGCGAAATGATTTCGTTGAGTGGCAGGACAATTTGGCGTTCGTCGTTGTCGTTGGAGTTGTCAAACAATCCGGGCAGGGCGGTGCGAAGCTCGCCGAAGGATATTTTGACCGAACCGTGGGCGAGCTGCGAAACGGCTTTTTCGACGGGGATGGGAACGCAAGCGCCGGGCGGCGGTGTCTGGATCAGTCTTTCGCACAGATCCATCGGCAACAAAGCGATGACGGATGACAGCGGCAATTGCAGGTCGCCCGTCCCAGAGACGGCTGCCGCGCGGGCGGGTGAAAATGGAATCGGCGCGGGCGCCGCGGCAGCGGGCGCGGACTGGGGCGCGGGTGCCGCGGTTTTTCGGACAAACGTCGGCGGGAACTCGTCAGCCGTTCGAGTTGCCGGGGCGGGTGCCGGTTCGGGCGTTTTGGCTGACGGCATTGGCACGAGCTTGGCTGGAGTTTGTGGCGGGGTGAAAGCGATGCGGGGTGTTTGCATGCCGAACGGCCCGGAGATGCTGTCCGCCACTTCGATTTTTTTTGCGGCGCGGCGGGGCAGCAAGGCCGGGTTGATCCGCGAGATGATTTCGTTGAGCGGCAGGGCAATTTGACGCGCGTCGTTTTCGTCGGAATTGTCAAACAATCCGGGCAGGGCGGCGCGAAGTTCGCCGAAGGAGGTTTTGACCGAACCGTGGGCGAGTTGCGACAGGACTTCTTCCATGGGGATGGAAACGAATGCGCCGGGCGGCGGCGTCTGGATCAATTTTGCACGGAGATCCATTGGCAACACGGCGATGATGGCTGACAGCGGCAACAATAAATTGTTCGTGCTGGCGGCGGGCGCAACGGGCGCGGCAGGGGCGACCGGTGCAGTGGGCGCTGCGGATGGTGAAGTAAAAGCGGGCTGCGGTTTGGGTTGCGGTCTGAAACTCGGCTTGGGCTGCGGTCGGGATTGTGGTGCAACGGGCGGGGGTGCGGAAGCGGCCACAGGGCGGGATGGCGTGACAGTTCTTTCACCGCCGTCATCAAAGCGTCGAAGCAGACCTCGCAGCAACCCGACAAATTTTGATTTCACAATGTTTGACATGGCTGATTACGCTATACCCGTGTTGTTTGTAATAAACAAGACTGCTTTTGAACTAGCAAGAATCTTGCCACTTCTGGCAAAGATGCCGGGTTTGGGCATGAAATTGTTTTCGGAAGGTGGTTTACGACGGATGTAATGTTCCATCATTGGACGGTGCTGTTCTGTTTTTGATAAAATGGCTTCCGGCGGCAGAAAAATAAATGCTGTGAAAAATCATTGCAAATAATGTCCCCGGCGTTTTAACATCGCGCGTGGGAACACCCGTTTGGAATGGAAGTCCGGCATAAAATTTTGGTTTTGGACGACGACGCGGACTGGCTCGAAATGAGCCGGGACATCCTTGCGCAGCTTCCCAGCAAGCCGGAAATCCGCACCGCCTCCTCTGGCAAGCGCGCGCTGGCAATGCTTGATGCCGAGCCGTTCCGCCTTCTCCTTTGCGATCTCAAGATGCCGCGCATTGACGGACTGCAGGTGCTGGCCATTGTGCGCCGGCGTTTTCCCGAGCTGCGCACCGTGGTGTTGAGCGGGCTGGAGGACGAGGAGTTCCGTTCGCGCGCCTACGCGCTGGGCGTGGATATGTTCTGGCTCAAGACCGAGATGCAGGCCAATTTGCAGATGTATCTTGAATGCCTTGAATCGCTGCTGGGCCGCGAACAGGAAGGAGGCTTTCGCGGGCTCCAGAGCAAGGGTCTCATGGACATCATTCAGATGGAATGTCTCGCGCGCACTTCCACCGTGCTGCGCATCACGCGCGGCGCGCTCGTGGCCAAACTCTGGATTCAGGAAGGCGAGCTGACGGATGCCGAGGCCGAGGGGGCGCGCGGCGAGAAGGCGTTCCTAAGGATTCTCACCTGGAAGTCCGGCACGTTTGAAAACCTGCCCGCCGAGCTGAATCACGAGCGCACCATCTTCAAACCGGTCAACGCACTGCTTTTGGAATCAGCCCAGGCCATTGATGAAAACGACGGTGCCTCTGGAGATTCGGATGAGGCGGCTCAAACCCACCGCCGCACGGTCTGGAAGCTGTCACTGCTCGCGCGCGTCGGCGCAGAATTCGTTGTCGCCGTGCCGCCGGAGGGGCAGGGCGAACATGAGGCGATGGGCACGGAGGACCAGACGGCCGGGCAATATGCCCAGTGGACGCGCCGCGCCACGGAAATCATCAAGCGCATGGGCGACGCGGTGGATGGCGGACCGCTGCTGCATCTGGATGCGAGCAATGTGGAACGCCGGCTGCTCTTGATTCCGTGGGAGAACAAAAACTTTCTTGTCGGCTGGTCGCCGGAAACCAGCGATGGCTTGTTTGAAAAAACCAAAAAACTCGTCGCGTCATGGGACTCCTGAAAAACATTTTTGGTTCGCCCACCGCCCATGCCGGGGTCACACAGCTCCCCAGCGGCAGCATCACCGTGGATCGCGCCGGCCAGATCGTCAGCTCCACCGTGTCCTCCGCGTATCCGGTGGAAGTCCTGCAGGCCGTCGGCAAGGAAGTGCTGGCGCTGCTGCACGAGGCGCATGTGGCGCAGATGCCGCTGGCCGAGGTCAGCATCCATTTTGCCGTCCTGCGCATCACCGCCCGCGAGCTGCGCGGCGGCGCGATTATTTTCCTGTTCCCGCAGACGGCATTGTCACCCATTTCAAATTGACTTCATGACGCTAAAAGAAATCAACCAGCTGGTCATCCAGATCGAAACCCACATCGAATGCTGGAAGCAGTTCAACCATTTTGTCAACGTCGCCCGCGGCAAGAAATTCGGGCCGGTGGATGAAAACCATTTTCTCGAGATCAAGAGCGTCATCGCCCAGGAGATCGAGCTGATTTTTGCCTCCATCGAGGCCCAGTCGCCCGCCAAGGAGGAGATCATCGCGCTCATCGGCCACGCGCCGTCGCTGCGCCACCTGAGCGAAATGAGCGAGGGCGAACTGCTCGGCATCGAAAACAACTGGCACAGGATTTACATCAGCTGGCATTCCGTTTTGGGCCAGCTCAAGGTCAAGCAGCGCGGCAGCGAAACATCCTTCTTCGGCAAAAAAAAGTGAACGGCGGCCCGACTCCCGCCGCCGGTCGCACTCGTTCGCCTTGAAATGCCATGCTTAATTATTTTCAAATCCTGATTCTTGCCCTGATTCAAGGCGCGTGCGAGCTGCTGCCGGTTTCCAGCTCCGCCCACGTCATTGCCGCCGAAAAAATCATGGGACTCGATCCATCAGCCCCCGAAATGACGATGCTGCTCGTCATGCTGCACACCGGAACGATGTTCGCCGTCATCGTCTATTTCTGGAAGGGCTGGAGGCGCGACTACTTTGCCTCACGCGGGCAGCTTCAATGGTTCGCGGTCCAAATTGTCATCGGCACCCTTTGCACCGGAATCGTCTATTTGGGATTGAAAATGGTCATCGAGAAAATCTTCATGCGCGGCGCGGACCATGCTGAAATTGAAAAGCTGTTTTCCAATCTGCCCCTGATTGCCGGCGCGCTGGCGGCGGTTGGCGCGCTGATCATCTACGCCGGCTGGCGCGAGGAGAAAACGCCGCGCCATTCGGAAATCCAGCCCGCGCATTCCATTTGGATCGGTCTCGTTCAGGGAATTTGCATTCCATTCCGCGGATTTTCCCGATCCGGCTCGACCATTTCCACCGGCCTGCTGCTCGGTCTGCCGAAACAAAAGCTGGAGGAATTCAGCTTCGCGCTGGCCGTCGTTTTGACACCGCTCGCGATCGCGCAGGAAGCGCACCGGCTCATCAAGGCGCACTCGTTGAGCCGGGAATCCGCGCTGCATCTTTTAACGCCCGGCCTCGTCGGCATGGTTTTCAGCTTCTTCGCCGGATGGCTCGCCTTGAAATGGCTCTCGCGTTGGCTGGAAGGCGGACGCTGGAAGTTTTTCGGCTTTTACTGTCTGGTCGCGGCGGCGGGCGTCCTGATGCTCCACTTCAAACTGCCGCATTGATCAATCGGACAGCTTGGAAATTTACTTCGCCGACGTGTCGGGAATAAAAATCTTTTTCCCAACAATCAGGTTTTTGGCGTCCAGCCCGGGGTTCGCGTCCAGAATTTGTTTTGCCGTCACCTTGTGGCCGCCTTCGGAATAGGCCTTGGCAATGGCTGAAATCGTATTGTTCGGCTGAATTTCGTAATAAAATCCGTTTTGTTTTTCTCCGGCGCCCGGACCGCCGGCGGCCGGCGCGGGAACCGGCGTTGCCGCTTTGTGACTTGTCGTGGAAACGCCGCCGCTGATCTTGCCGAGCTTTTCCAGCTCCTTCACCACCAGATCGTTGTCGTCCTGCTGTTTCTTGGCGAGGTCCTTCACCTGCTCGGCGAGCTTCTTCAAATCATCCGCGCTGGCGCTGTTGTTGACGACGGGCTGGTTCAGCTTGTCGCCCAGATCGCCGATGCTCTTTTCCAGATCGGCGAGCTTTTTGCCCTGCGCGGCCTGCGCGTCAATCAGGTCCTGGATCCGGCCGTTGATCTGGTCAATCTGCTGCTGCGTCGCCGTGTCCTGCCCGCGCGCGATGCCGGACGTGAAGGCGGCAAAGGCGAAAATAAACAGCCAAAACGAAATCTTTTTCATCCGCCGAAAATAACCTCCTGCGCGGCGGCGTCAAGTAGTGTTCAATAACAAGGAGCTTTTGTGCCGTCGGGAAAAATGACCTCAAATGATTGTTTATTTGTATCGTTGGCAAAACCGTTGGCAAAACGAATGATTGATCCGTTCGGATAATTATAGATTTTTCGAACAAGCTTAGCTTCTGGCGATTTATTCATTGGATTGATCACATAAATTTCACCATCAATGGAAGGAACAATTTCGTCTGTTTGTCGGAACGTCGTGAAAGGATTTGAATCAAGTCGAGTTTAGTAAGTTGATTTGTCATTTCCACAATCTGGCTGTAGTTGGTAAAGCCATGTTCAATTGCCCATTCATTTTTCGCCGCATCAATTTGGCGAAGATTGTTAATGATCTCGCCTGTCTTACTTGGCCAGCTTCCGGTGATATTCGGTATCACAATCGCGATGAGCAATCCGCCTATAAAAAGCAGGAACATAAAACTCCAAAACCAAATTCGCCACCCGTCGCGTTGTCGTTTTTCTTTCATCTAAATGGAACTTTACGCCGAAGTCATTTCGCATCAAGCGAAGAATTATCACGCGAGTTTTCCGTAACGCCGGATTTGCGGCCAGATCCACGCCACGGCCAGCACCACCAGAATCGTCCCGATGCCACCGGTCACGGTGGACACAATCGCGCCCGACGCCGCCGGGCTGCCCAAAAATGTCGGCACCGTGAACAGATACGCCACGATGCCCGACCGGAAGCCGCCCAGCTCGTTCGACGTGCCGATGAACAGGCTGTTGACCGCCGAGACGCGCCCGCGCTTTTCGTCCGGCGTCAGGATTTGCACCAGCGTCTGCCGCACGACGACGCTCACGTTGTCCACCGCGCCCGCCAGCGCCAGCATCCCAAACGAAAACCAGAACCAGAACGCGCCCGGCAGCGCGAGCCAGCCGCCGAAACAATTTTCGTTCGCGACGCCGAACAGGATTGTCGCCACGCCGAAAATCGCGACGGACCAGAGCATGGCGCGCCCGGCCTTTTGCAGCGGCGGACGGTGCGCGATGATGACCATGCAAATGACCGCGCCGATGGGCATGGCGTTGCGCAGCCAGCCGAATCCGCCCGCGCCGACGTGGAAAATATTCTGCGCGTAAATAGGCAAAATCGTCACCGTGCCGCCGAGCAGCACGGCAAACAAATCCAGCGTGATGATGCCGAGGATGATTTTGTTCTGGTAGACGAACCGGAAGCCCTCGACCAGATTTTTGATTGAAACCGGTTCGGCGGGTTTGGCCTTGTGGACGTGCTTGATCGGCACGACAAGCGCGAAGCAGGCGATCGAAGCCAGGGCGTTCAGCGCATAAACCGACCATGCCGTGCCGTGCGCCTCCGCGCTTGGAGTCATGGCAATGACCGCGCCAAACGCCGTCGGGCCGATGACGGACGAAAACTGGAACGCGCCGCTGTTGAACGTAACCGCGCGGGGGAATTGCTTCAGCGGCACGAGGCCGGTCACGAACGCCGCGCTGGCCGGCCACAAAAACGTCCGCGCCGCGCCCAGGACAAACAGGCAGATGTAAATCCAGAACACCGGCGCGGCGAAATAGGAAATCAAGGTGAGGCCGACGCTCGCCGCCGCCAGAACGAGGGTCGAGACGAGGATGATTTTTTTCCGGCTGAACGTGTCGGCGAAATGCCCGGCGGGAATCGTGCAAAGAATCATCGGAATCATCAGCGACAGCCCGACGAACGCCAGCGACAGCGCCGAGTGCGTCCGCTGGTAAAGCTCCCAGTCAATCGCCACGACCAGCATCTGCTGGCCGAGCGACGCCACGAAGCGCCCGATGAGATAGCGGGAAAAATCCGCGTTCCGCAGGACGGCATAGGCGCCATCGTCGGCGGGTTGGGCCGCCGGCTCGTCGGGCAGATTTTCTGGTGATTCCTGGTCGTGCATGAAACAGCAGCGCACAATGTAGCCTAAATTTTCCGCCGGTCGAGTTTTCGCTGGAGGGTTCACCCCGCCCGTCGCCTCGACCGGCGGGAATCGTTTCGGGGACAACTTTTGGGCTTTGGACTTTGGGTCTAGGATTTATGATCCATCCGCATGGACGATGAAAACAAGAATCCGCGCCGTTACCAATGGCCGTGGTTTGCGCTGGCGGCGGTGCTGCTCGGCATCGTGCTGGCGGTCGCGTGGGTGAGCTCCGCCGCCAAAAAGGTCGAGCGTGAGCGCAATTTCAGCGCGCCGGTTTCCGCCGGGCAGAAATGATTTTACTATTTGGTCCGCCCCAGCAGCGCGGGCACCACTGAATTGGTGCTGGCACCTTCCGGGGGTTTTGTGAAGGCGATTTGCGCCGCCGTCGGCAGAAAATCCTGAGCCGACCATTTGAAGCCGCTGACGATTCCGGCCGGAACGGCTCGTGGCCAGCGAATAATCATCGGCACGCGCGCGTCGTTGGTGGAAGTGACGCTGTGAAAAAAGCCGGGGTTCACCGCGCCGGTTTTGTCCGGGACCGTCGTGCTGGTGAAGAAGATCGCCACGTTGTTGGTCATGCCGAGCTTTTGCAACTGCTCCGTCAACTGGCCGATGTAGCCGTCAAGCCGCGCAATCATCGCGGCCTTGTTCCGGGCCGGCTGCGGCCACGGCTCCTCCGAAAACGGCGCGTCGGTCGGCACCAGGCTTTTGCCGTCGCCGGGGATTTTGTAATTCACCAGCAGGAAAAACGGCTGGTAGTGGTTGAACGGGTCGGGCTGGTTGAGCTTCACAAAATTCAACGCGGCCTTGGTGAACAGGTCGGGAATATATTGGTTCCGGCCCCGGGTGTTCGCATAAATCATTTCCCTGCCGCCGGTGGACGGCCCTTGCTTGGCCGGATCCCAATCCACCCATTTGCCGCTGGTTTTGTCGTAGGAAGACGCCGGCGTGCAGCGGAACATGTAGTCGGCGTAAACATTCGCCGCGTCGCTGGCGTTAAGATAGCCGGCGAATTCCTCGAAACCTTTTTTCCACGGCGCGCCGCTGGAATTTTCATCGCCCAGGTTCCATTCGCCGATCAGGCCGGTGCGATAGCCGGACTGGCGCAGCATCTGCGCGACGGTGATTTCATCCGCCGCCAGCGGAATGTCCGCGTCCGCCCGCTGCCGCAAATGGCCGGAATCTTTTCCCAGCATCAGCGTCGCGAGCGCCGGCGAATCCGCTGCGGCGCCGGCCTGATAATTTGTGAAGCGGATGCCTTCGGCGGCGAGCTTGTCGAGGTTCGGCGTCTGGAAATTGGTCTGGCCGTAGCAGCTCAAATCGCCGTAGCCGAGGCCGTTGGCGACCACCAAGATGATGCTCGCGCGGCGCGGGAGGACGCGCGGCGGATTGTTGGTGAAGGCGGATTGCGCGTCCGCGCCCAGCGAAACGCCCAAGATCGCCAGTGCGAGCCAGAGGCGGCACAGCCGGTTGAAACAGGTTGAATTCATTGCAAGCTTGGATTCTGGGGAATCCGGAGCGTTCAAACAAATCATTTTCCGTTGCGCTTGCCGAATTCCGCGTCCAGCGGCAGAAACAGCACGACGATGAAGCTGGGAATCGTCGCCAGAATCACCCAGACGAAAAAGTGCGGGTAGCCAAGCATTTCCTGCAACTGGCCGCTCCAGCGTCCCGGCAACATCATGCCCAGCGCCATGAAACTGGAGCAAATCGCGTAGTGCGCCGTGCGGTGTTCGCCGCGCACGATGTAGATCATGTAAAGCATGAACGCCGTAAAGCCAAACCCGTAGCCGAATTGCTCGACCGCCACGCCCGCGCCAATCGCAAACAAATTTTCCGGCTGCGCGTAAGCCAGCCAGATGAACACCGCGTCCGGCAGGTGGATCGCCAGCAGCATCGGCCAGAGCCAGAACTTCAAGCCGTTTCGTGCGACGACAAAGCCGCCAAGAATTCCGCCCAGCATCAGCGCGCCGACGCCAATCGTGCCGTAAATCAGGCCCATTTGCGTGTCGTCGAGGCCAAGCCCGCCGGCGGAGCGCGAATCGAGCAGGAACGGCTGCGCCATTTTCACGAGTTGCGCCTCGCCCAGGCGGTAGAGCAGCAGGAAAGCGAGCAGTGCCGCAATTTTTGACTTCCGAAAAAAACCCGCGAATGTTTCCAGAAAATTGCCGGAAAAATTTCCCGACGAACCGGGCCGGTCATCTTCCGGCTTCGGCAGGACGGCGCGATGATAGATTCCCAGCGCAAAAATGGTCCCCGCGACCAGCGCCACCGCCGTTGACCAGGCGGTGATGAAACTGCCGGTGCGCTTCTGCAATTCGCCGGCGAATATGACCAGCGCGCCCTGCGCCAGAATCGTCGCCACGCGGTAGAACGTGCTGCGGATGCCGTTGAAGAAAGACTGCTCCCGTTCCGACGTTGCCAGCATGTAAAAACCGTCCGCCGCGATGTCATGCGTCGCCGAGCTGAACGCCAGCAGCCAGAAAAATGCCAGCGTGAGCTGGAAAAAATGCGGCGCGGGAATCGCCAGCGTGACGGCGGCGAGAATGGCTCCCATGAACATCTGTGTCGTCCAAATCCACAACCTCCGCGTGCGGAATTTTTCGACCACCGGACTCCACAGTGATTTGATGACCCACGGCAAATACAGCCAGCTCGTGTAAATTCCGATTTCCTTGTTGCTGACGCCGAGATTTTTGTAAAGCACCACCGACACCGACATCGCCAGCGCATACGGCAATCCTTCCGCCATGTAAAGCGTCGGAATCCAAAGCCACGGGCTGCGGGAGCTGGTTTTTGTTTCGGCCATCACCCTTGAGTAACAGGCTTTGCGCGCGGGCGCAAAAAATTTCCGGCTTGGCTCTTGGGCCGGACAATGGTTGAGTCAGCGCATGACAGGCGCATTTCTTAACGCCCTCGGCATCCTGCTCGGCGGTTTGTTCGGCGTCGCGCGGCGCGAGCCGCTTTCCGCCCGCGCGCAGATTTTTTGCAGGAACGCCCTCGGCGTGGCCACCGTTTTCTTTGCGCTGCGCCTCGTCTGGCTGGGCGTCAACGGAACATTCCTGTCGTGCCTGAAGCAGCTTTTTCTCGCCGTGCTCGCCATCGTGCTGGGCAGCTTGCTCGGCAAACTGCTCGGCCTGCAAAGAATGTCAAACCACCTCGGCCGTCGTGCCAGCCGTCTGCTGGCGTCCGCGGAAACCGGTTCATCCCGCAAAATGGCCGACGGCTTTTGCGCCTGCACGATTTTGTTCTGGGCCGCGCCGCTTGGCGTGCTGGGCGCGGTGGCGGATGGATTGTCCGGCTATTTTTGCCTTCTCGCCGTCAAGGGTGTGATGGACGGGCTGGCGACGGCGAGCTTTGTGAAAATGTTCCGCTGGCCGGCGGCGTTGTCCGCCGTCCCGGTTTTTGCCCTGCTCAACGCCATCACCCTGGCCTGCCATCTCTACGCGCGGCCATTTTTGGAGCAACGCCATCTGGTGGATTCCGTCAACACCACCGCCGGTCTGGCTGCCTGCGCCGTCACGCTGGTGATTTTTGAAGTGCGCCGGGTGGAGCTGGCAAACTTCCTGCCGGCGCTCGCCGTTGCGCCGCTGCTGGCGTGGCTGTTCAAATAAAACCGCTTGCCTTGCGCGGCGGTTTGCCAAATGATGCGCGAAATGAGCCACAAGCCGCACCACAAACGGCATCATCGCTTCTCGGAGCGCACCCAGGTTTTTATCCTCGCCGGTTTCGGGGTGGTCATGGTTCTGGCGCTGCTGGGTCTGATCCTGTGGTGGATGAACAAGCCGTAAGCAGCCCGTAAATTCTCTTTGCGTTCTTGGCGGTTTCCATCAAAAACTTTGTTCGCTTTTCCGTTTCGACGGCCATGTAATAAGTGAATGCAGCCCGATGACATGACGCTGGTGCGGGAATACGCCGCCGGCCAATCCGAGACGGCCTTTGCCCAACTCGTGGAGCGGCATCTCAATTTCGTCTATTCCTCCGCCGTGCGGCGCACCGGCGACGCCCAACTGGCCGGAGACGTGGCGCAGGCGGTGTTCATCATCCTCGCCCGCAAGGCCGGAACCCTTGGCGCGGGCACCGTGCTGACCGGCTGGCTCTACCGCGCCACGCAATTCGCCGCCGCCGATGCGCTGAAACAACGCCGCCGCCGGCAGCAACGCGAACAGGAGGCCTACATGCAATCCCTTTCGGACAGTGGCTGCGACGCCTCGTCGCAACAGGAAATCTGGAAACAGATCGCGCCCGTGCTGGAGGCGGCGCTGGACAAATTGAACGCGCGCGACCGCGACGCGGTGCTGCTGCGGTTTTTTGAGAACAAGACGCTGGCGGAGGTGGGCGCGGCGCTGGGCGTGAGCGAGGACGGCGCGCGGTTGCGGGTGAACCGCGCGCTGGAGAAGCTGCGGAAACTGTTCATTCAGCACGGCGTGGATTCCACCGCGGATGCAATTACCGGCGCCATCACCGCCCACTCCATTCAAATCGCTCCGGTGGCCTTGGCCAAAACCGTGACTGCCGTGGCAATTGCCAAAGGCGCGGCGGCTTCGACTTCAACCTTAACCCTCGTGAAAGGAGTGTTGAAAATTATGGCATGGACAAAAGTAAAGACGGCGATTGTTGTTGGGGTGGGTGTATTGCTCACGGCGGGCACAACAGTTGTCGTGATCAGCAGGGTCACAAAAAACCACATTTACGAAACTGAAATGGTCGAATCATACCGGCAATTCCCTATTGTCTGGAGCAAGGACCGGAAAACTGTCAGTGGACCATTTCTCCATCAGAGCCGCCCCGCGTCGCGAAATGATTGGGAAGCCGGACTCCAAGTTGGCCCGTCCCTTTTGGGCTGGAGCCTCGGAGATTGGATTTATATGAGCAATCCACTTCCACCGAGTGAAGCGAGGTGGGAATTTGCACTAAGCAACCGGAAGAGTTTGAAGGATGTCACACCGGATGATTTGCTGTGCGAGTTCTATGGCAAGGACGATCCACGAGGCGCAACCGTCTTTGGCCCAAATTGGGCCACAAATGCGATTCGGGTGCATGAAGGGCAGATTTTCTACGCCCGGTTAGTAACGAATTCTTCAACAATTTACATCGTGCAGTTGGTTAAAAGGCAAATTACCACCAATTATGCTTGGGGAGCAATGCTCGCTCGCTATGTTGCCGTTAAAAATCCACAATCGGCGAAGTGACGGTAGTCTGAAAGGCCTTGGAAAATTTCTTCAAAAAATCTGTTCGGTTTTTCTCCCCGGCGGCCAAACGAAATGCCCGTCGTCGAAAAGGTGAAATAGTTTCGCTGGCCCGCGCACCCGCCCGCTTTTGAAAATAGCCCGCGGCTTCAGCCGTGGGTTTGCGTCTGCCCAAATTTCCCAGTCCCGTCCGGGACGGCAGAATTGTTCTTTCGTCCCTGACGGGACTTTTTATTTCACGCCTCCGCCAACCCAGCCTTGAAAGGCTGGGCTATTGTCGGTAGGGCGGGCAGTCCTGCCCGTGCCTCTTGCCAGGGATGGCGTTCTCATTCATCACGCCGGCGCGTCCCGCCTGGGGGGTGAGGAGTTTGCCGTAGCGGCGACTCGGCAGAGCGTCGCAGCCTCCGGGAAGTCAAAGAGTGCGGCTTTCTGCCGAAAGTCACTACGACTTAATAAAACGACTGGTTCGTGCTGTCCTGATTGCCGGGCTTGCCGTCCGCGCGTTTCAATTCCACGGCATAGGCCTGGTTCGCGCCGCTCATGTTGGAGCGGAAGATGAGCCATTTCATGTCCGGCGAAAACATGCCGTTCGGTTCCAGCGCGTAATCGTGCCTGCTCATGTTGACCAGTTTTTCGGAGTGGAACACGCCGGGCTTGATCAGTTTCTTGGTGTCCACCTTCCCGTCGGACTGGTCGGGCAAAAGCTCCGGGTAAAACAGATACAGCCACTTGCCGTCCGGCGCGTGGGCGACCATTTTGTCGTCGCCGCCGTCGCTGGAGAAGAGCGTGTTGTCGGGCGAGACGTTGAAATGCACGCCCCATTCGTTGCGCTGGAGATGATACCACGTCCGCGCGCCGTTGGTGACGCCGTAGCCCGCCACCCAGAAATCCTGGCCGCGCGGCGTCTGCAGGTCATACCAGATCGTCTTGCCGTCGGCGCTCCAGAATTCGTGGCCGGCAATCTCCATCGTCATCGTCCGCTGGTGGATCAATTTCAAATGCGAGCCGTCGGTGTGAATCGTCCAGATGCGGTCCACCTTGTGCCAGGGTCCCTCGTGACAGAACATCAGCAGGTTCGGATCGGTCGGCGAAAACTGGAGATGACCCAGCCAGTCGTCGCAGCGGTTGACTTTCTTGGTCTTGCCGGTCGCGATGTTGTAGAAGAAAAGCTCCATGGGATAGCGTTTGGCAAGGCGCTGCTCCATCATCGTGCCTTTCTTGCCGCGCTGTTCGTCGGCGAACTGAATGTCGTTCAAACGGTTCGGGCCGCCATCAAAAAATTCATTCGTCCAGTCCTTGCGCTCGGTGAAGGTGCCGCACAGCAGCGTTTCGTTGGCGTTGACGGTGTCCACGGACTGGCCGCGCGCCAGCTTGAGGATTTCGCGGGTGGCCTGGGTTTTCGGGTCGGTCGCGCAGACGAAGTGGTTGGTGACGCCGTTTTCGATCCGGTTCAGGACGTAATAAATCTGCCCGGTCTTGTGGCCGACCATGATGATGTGGACGCGGCCCTCGACGATTTTTTCAACCGCATGGCTTTGCAGGTCAATCATCGAAATGCCGCTGGGCGTGGTGATGACCATTTTTTTCCCGTCGGGCGTGAACGGGTTCAGATTGAAATACAGGCTCTCGCTGCCCGGCTCGGTCGAAAGCTGCACGACGCGGTGGCCGGTGTCGGCGTCAATCCACTCGGCGGGCTGGTTGGTCTCCGCCGCCAGCAGGCGGGGAGAAATCAGGCAGGCGGCGGCGATCGCGATGGCGGCCAGCGGTTTGAGATTCGATATGATTTTCATAATTTTACCAGTTGTCGGTTCGGAACTGGGCGGCAGGCAGGCCGGCGGCGTTGAACAGGTTGCAGCCGTCGGGGAAATTCACCCAGGCATAGCGCACCGCGACCGGCGCAGCCACGTCGGGGCTGCTCACCACCACCGTGTCGCCGTCAATCTTTGCCTCGGCGGAGACGAAATTCTTGTCCGCGCCCGCGATGACAAACCACTTGAGCGGTTCGCCGCCCTTGGCAACAAGCCCTCCGCCGAGATGCAAGAACTTCACGCGGATCGCGCCGCCCTCGACCTGCATGGATTCATAGGCCGGCCCGGAGAATTCCATTTTGAGGCCATAGACGTTCGCCAGCGCGATGCGCGAGAGGCGGTCGCCCACGTCCTGCTTGTTTTTCGGATGGACGTTGTGCGCCTCGCCGATGTCGGTGATGACGGCCATGCCGGTGTTTGGCAGCGAGAGCACCGTGGCCTGGGCTTCGCGAACCCACGGGCTGTTGCTCGCCGCTTCCTGCCCGGCAAGCTGCACGATGTAAAACGGAAAATCGCCTTCGCCCCAGAGCGCGCGCCAGTCGCGGATGAGCGCCGCCTGCACATGCGGATAAAGCGCGATGCCGCCCTTGTTCGCGTCGATGATTGATTCGCCCTGATACCAGATGACGCCGCGAATTGCGCAGGGAATGACCGGATGGATCATGCCGTTGAAGAGGACGGTGGCGTTGTGCTGGTCCTGCACGGGGTCGCGCGGGCCGCTGGGACCGCGACGGCGGCTGCCGCGGGCGGCCGCATTCGTTCCGGCGGCGGGCGCATTGGTGGCGGCGGCGACTTCGTTCGTGGCATTCACGTCCTCGGAACGCGGCGGGGCGACCACGGCCGGGCGGTTGGTGCGGAAGTTCTCCACTGCCGCGTCGAATCGGTCGAGCATCGGTTTCAGCTGCGGATCGGCGGCCATGGTTTCGCGGTCAATCCACGACTCCGCCGTGCTCGCGCCAAACGCCTCGGCGATGATCCCGACGGGCATTTTGATTTCCCTCTGCAAATCGCGCGCGAAAAAATAGCCGATGGCGCAAAACGCCGGCGCCGTCTGCGGGGTGCAAACCTCCCATGCGCCGGTGACGCACATTTGCGGCTTGTAAGCCTTGCAGGCATTGCCGATGAACATGCGGATGAGCGGATAATTCGCGGCGGCGATCTCCGCATCCTCATTGGTCACGCCCGCGAAATACTTCACCTTTTTCGACATGCTGAAATCCATGTTCGACTGGCCTGACGCGAGCCACACTTCGCCGACCAGCACGTCGTCGAGCACGACGGGTTGCGCCGTGCGCGAACCGGTGACGGTGAGCGTGCGGCTCTCCGCCGAGACTTCCAACGGCTTGAAATCCGCGCGCCAGTTGCCGTCGGCATCGGCCTGCGCGGAAATTTTCTGCCCGGCGAAATCCACGGTCACGGTTTCGCCGGCGTCCGCCGTGCCCCAGACCGGCACCTTCATGTCGCGCTGCAGGACCATGTGGCTGGTGAACGGGCTGGCGAGGCGCACCTCCGCCCGGGCGCACGGCGCGAGCGCGATGGCGCAGAGGAAAAGAACCGCGCCAAAACATTTCGGAAACATAGTGTTGATCATAAATTTCGAGATTGTGGCAATGCCAGGTCGTTTTGCAATGGACAATTTACAAGCCCGCGCAGTCCCTCGATGACCGAGGCGGCGTTCAGCTCCGCGCCCGCCGGATTTGTGTGCGTGTTGTCGGCGGGCGTGAAGTATTTCAGCTTGATCTGCTCCGGTGTCATCCCGGCGTAACGGCCCATTGCAATCCGGTTCAGGTGGATGAACGGCGCGTTTTCATTCGTGGCAACTTCGCCCGACCAGACGACATAATTGCTGGGCTCCACGTCGCCCGCCTTGACCGCCTGCTTCGGCACATGCGGAACCGGCGAGCAGATGACGGGCGTCATGCCTTTCGAGCGCGCGTCGGAAATGTATTTGCGCAGATACCAGCCGTAAGTGTGGACGACCTCCTGCTTTTGCGTGACCGGATTGTAAATCTCCCTTGTCTCGTCGCCGATGCCGGGGAGCGAGCCGCGCGCGCGGTTCGTGTCGTCGAGCGGTCCGCCGTCGTTGTGGCCGAGCTGGATCAAGACAAAATCGCCGGGCCGCGACGCCGCAAGAACGAGATTCCACCAGCCCTGCGTCTGGAACGTCCGGCTGCTGCGCCCGGCCAGCGCGTGATTTTCGACACGGATTTTGTTGGTGTCGAAATAATTTCCAAGGATGTCGCCCCAACCGATCCTGCCACCGCTTGAATTGTGGACTGTCGAATCGCCGACAATGAACAGCATCGGGAGCATGCGATGGGTGCCGGTGGAGAAATCCGATTGGTAGGACGTGCGGTCATGTTGAACGTCCAAGTTGGCGGAATCCTGCGGTGAAACGGCGTTTGTCGGCGTGGCGGAGATTGGCGCGGGTTGGGCAGGAGGCGCTGGCGCGGGAGTTGATTTGCATCCGGCCAGAAAAAGTCCAAGCAGCAACGGCGCGAGCCTCGGCAGATTGGATTGAAAAATCCAAAAAGACGACCGGGCTGAAAGGACAGTTGCATTCATGATGCGAATGCGCGCAGTTCTGCCATTTTCATCGCTTGAAAGCAAATCAGACGGCGCAAATATTTTTTGGTTTCAAAAAACTTTGCGCCCCGCCTGACGGATGATGGCGGACTATTGAAACACAACGCGATACCAACGCGCGGGTCAGTAGCCGGAGAACCGCAGGCGATAGAAGGCGTTTGTGCCCGACGGTTGGATGGACTGGTAATATTGATCGTTGGTCGGGATTGGAATCGCGGTCATGGGAACCCAGCTTCCCGGAGACAAGTCCGGTGAGGTTTCCAAAACAAAGCCCGCCGGGTTGGTCGGCCAGAAGATGAAGAACGCGTTGCCCGAAAATGTTGTCGTCAACGGCGGCAGGCCGACCACATTGATGGCATTCGCCAGCCCGATGTGCCCCAACCCGTCCACAGCCTGCAAGACCAGATTCGTCACCGGTTGGGCCACCACCACGGCTCCAGTCCACACCCCCTGCACAAAATTGCCCGAAACCGGCGGAGTGACGGCCAACCCGTTGGTGGACCCCAACGAAACGCTGCCGTTGAAATTGGTGAACAGGCCGTTGGCGGCGTCGCGCGCCTGAAGCGCAACGGCCATCGGCGCGTTGATAAATTGTGGTGACTGAATCGGATTCCAAGTCAGATGATCCATTGTTGGAACCGTCAAGACTGCATTGGAACTGACGACGGAACCGAAGTTATTGGTCACCAGCACTGCATAATTGCCCGCCTGGCAGGATTGGACATTGGAGATGGTCAAGGTAGCATTGTTTGCCCCGGCAAGATTCGTCCCGTTGAAATTCCATTGATAACCCAACGTCGGCGCGCCGTCTGCCAGAACCGTGAATGTCGCCGTGCCACCCGCCAACACGGTCTGGTTCACCGGCTGGTTGGTGATGATGGGCGGGCCACTCAACGTTTGGACATACCAAGCGGATCCGCTGTATTGTCCACCGGCGACAATACCCCGCGCCCGCAAGCTGGCATTCGTGGGCCAGCCCAGCCCGGTCAACTGCCAGCCGCCCGCCACGCGGGTGCCAGCTCCCAGCGCCGTCCAGCTCGTGCCGTTGGTCGCGGCGTCGAAGGATGTTCCACAGGCTTCCGGACAGCTCCCGCCCCGCTGCCAGTTGATGGTTGATCCATTAAAGGTCAGACTCTGCGGGGCCGAGACCGTAGGGGTCAAACGCCCGAGATACGAACGGCTCTGACCACCCAGCGTGGCAAAAGCGCCGCCAGCCAAAACCTTACCATCCGATTGCACGGCCACCGAATACACCGTGCTATTTGCTCCGGGATAAAAATTGCCGTCCAGTGTGCCATCGGAATTAAGTCGTCCGATATTTGTGCAGCTCTGGCCACCCAGCGAGGTGAAAGCACCGCCCACCAGAATCCCGCCGTCCGCCTCCAGCGCGAGCGAATACACATAACACGTCTGACCCGAACGATTAGTTGCTCCGGAATTAAAACTGACGTCCAGCGTGCCGTCAGCATTGAGCCGGCCGATGTTCGTGCAACTCGAGCCGTTCAACATGGAGAATATACCGCCCAGCAGAATCTTGCCATCCGCCTGCACTGCCACCGAATACACCGTGTTGCTTGCTCCGGGATTGAAGCCGGCGTCCAGCGTGCCGTCGGCATTGAGCCGGCCAATACGCACATGGTTCTGGCCACCCATCCGGGTGAAGGTGCCACCCACCAAAATCTTTCCGTCGGCCTGCAATGCGAGCGAATACACCAATCCGGAGGTTACGGAATAAGAAAAGTCCAGCGTGCCATCGGCATTGAGCCGGCGGATGATCGTTGAACCACCAAACAGAATCTTGCCATCGGCCTGTAGCGCCAGCGAATTGACCGTTGAGCTTGCTCCGGGGTTGAAATTGGTGTCCGGGGTGCCATCGGTGTTAAGCCGGCCGAGATACACATGGCTCTGACCACCCAGCGTGGAGAAAGTGCCGCCCACCACAATCTTGCCATCCGTCTGCACCGCCAGTGAATAAACCGTTGAGCCTGCTCCGGGGTTGAAGTTGGTATCCAGCGTGCCATCGGCGTTGAGCCGTCCGATATTCGCGCGGCTCTGGCCACCCAGTGTGGTAAAGCTGCCACCCACCACAATCTTTCCGTCGGTCTGCGCCGCCACGCAATAAACGTTGCCATTCGCACCCGGATTGAAGGAGTCCGGCACGCTCGGAATCGCCACCAGCAACACCGCATTGGAACTAGTTGCCGCCCCATACGCATTCGTCACCGCCACCGCATAGGTGCCAGCCTGGCTGGATTGGAGATTGGTCAATGTCAGCGACACATTTGTCGCCCCGACCAGGTTCGTCCCGTTGCAACTCCACTGGTAAGCCAGCGGCAATGTTCCGCCAGCGGCAGCCGCCAGCTCAACGGTGCTGCCAACGGGCGCCTCCTGACTCACCGGCGACGCTGCAATGAATGCCGGAACCGTATAAACCGACAGCAACGCGTTGGAACTGACCGCCGAACCCGGCAGATTTGTCACCACCACCGAATAATTCCCCATCTGCGCCGGTTGAACGTTATTTAGCGTCAGCGACGCATTGGTGGCTCCAACCAGATTCGTGCCGTTGCAACTCCATTGAAAGTAAAACGGCAGCGAACCCGCAACCTGCACGTTGAATATTGCCGTGCCACCCGTCGCCACCGCCTGGGGCGCAGGTTGAAAGGTGATTGCCGGCGACGCATCCTGAACCACCAGCACGGCATTCGAGCTGATCATCAAGCCGGCCGCGTTGGTCACCACCACCGAATAATTCCCCGCCTGTGCCGGTTGGACATTGTTCAGTATCAGGTTCGCGCTGGTTGCCCCATCCAGGTTGGTTCCGTTCAACTGCCATTGATAGCTCAACGGGAGATCGCCGCCGGCCAGCACGGTGAAGGCCGCCGTGACGCCCACAAGGATCGTTTCGTTGGTGGGTTGAAAAATGACGACGGGCGCGATTGATGAGCTGTTGGTCATCAATAAAAATATATTCCCGCCGCCAGCGCTCCCGCCGCTTGATGTCGTGCCATAGAAATTGCCATTCGCGCCCTGCACCAATTCCCCATCCGGGCTGGCACCGTTATTGGTGCCGTTGATGCCGAACGAAAACAGGCTGGTGAACGCGCCCGCCGGAGTGATTTGAAACATCGTGCCGCATCCGCCCGTGCCGCCGTATTCCGTGGTGCCATAAAAGTTTCCATCGGATCCCTGCACCAAAGCTGCCGTCGGACTGCTGCCATCCGTTCCACTGAATGTGTAAAGCGTGGACGCGGTGTTGAAGAACAAATATTGGATATCGAATATGCCTCCGGCCGATGAGGCAGACGAACCATACAACCGCAAATTCCAGCCCGACGTCAATCTCGCCACCGGATTTCCATTCACACTGCTTAAACCATTAACGCCTGAAATAACTCCAGAGTATGACATTTTGAATGCCGTTCCATAGGAAGACGCCCCCCCGCTGTAATTTACTCCATACAGATACCCGTCCCATCCAGGCGTCAACCCGTCTGACGGATAGAAACCATTCGCATCGGAAAAATTAAAAGACACCAGGGAGGTGAGCACGCCATTCGTAGTCACCTGAAACACCGTGCCGCAATCGTTCGACCCGCCCCGGAATGTGGTGCCGTAAAAAAGGCCGTTCGTTCCCAAGACCAGTCCGCCTTCGGGGTATGAGCCGTTTGTGCCGTTGAATGAAACCAACGTCGTCAGCGCGCCACCCGGTGCCAGACTGAAAATCGTGCCAAGGTTGCTCGCGCCGCCGTCGCAGGTCATGCCGTAGAAAACACCGTTGGAACCCAGCGCCAAATCGGCCATTGGATAAGCGCCATTGGTGAAATTGAAGGCAGCCAGGGTGTTTACCGTTCCTGCGGACGTCAATTGGAAGACCGTTCCACAGTTGTTCGTGCCGCCATACTCTGTCGTTCCGTAATAATTTCCATCCGTTCCGAGCAGCAACCCGGCATGGGGATTGGCGCCTTCGATGCTGTTCAAATACGCCAGTGTCGTCAGTGTGCCATTTGGGGACAGTTTGAAGACGGTGCCATTGCCACCGGGAATGCTGGATTCGGTCGTGCCGTAAAAATTCCCATCCGCCGCGAGCAACAGCGGCGAATCTGGCCCGGAACCATTTGCACCGTTGAACGAAACCAGCGAGTTGAGTGTTCCCGAAGGCGTGACTTGAAATACCGTGCCGTAGCCGCCAGTTCCGCCGCCCACCGTGGCGCCATACATGTTTCCATCCCCGCCAAGCGTCAAGCCGGCCCGCGGACCAAAGCCATTAATTCCGTTGAAGGATGCCAAGGTGGTCAGCGCACCGTTCGTCGTGACTCGAAACACCGTGCCGCAACCATTTTTTCCGCCTGTGTAAGTTGTGCCGTAGAAATTGCCGTCCGCGCCCTGCAATAATTTCCCGGTGGGATAACTGCCATTCGTGCCCCTGAATGAAGCCAGAGACGTGAGCGTGCCGCCCGTCGTGATCTGGAAAATGGTTCCCCGATTGCTGATGCCGCCGGATTGCGTCGTGCCGTAAAAATTGCCGTTCACACCTTGAACCAATCCTGCCCACGGCACCGCACCATTCCCGCCGGTGAATGAAGCCAGCGTTGTCAGCGCGCCGGAAGGCGTGACTTGGAAGACCGTGCCGCTGTTGCCGGTGCCGCCGGATTGCGTCGTGCCGTAAAAATTGCCGTCCGTGCCCTGCACCAATTCGCCAAACGGTGATGCGCCATTAGTGCCGTTGAAATGGACGAGGGTGTAATGGAAGAGGGTGGTGAACGTTCCCAATGGCGAGCGTTGAATGCTGCCACCGCCTGCCATTCTTTCCGCCGGGGTGAGTTGAAACACCGTTCCACAACCGTTGGTGCCACCCGATTGCGTGACGCCGTAGAAGTTTCCGTCCGCGCCCACAATCAAGCGCGATTTCGGATCGGCGCCATAGGTTCCGCTGAAAGAATACAGGGTGGTGACCGCGCCACCCGGCGTCATTTGATAAACCGCGCCATAACCGCCGGGGCCGGTTTGATGCATGGTGCCGTAGAAATTTCCATCCGGGCCCTGCACCAGACCGGCGGGCAGAAAATCAGGATTGGGGAACGCGTGAAGTTCAACCGGCATGGCGGCGCGCGTGATGAAGCCGGGCAGCAAAACCATCAGCCCCACCAACGATGCGATGCGCTGAAACTTTCCGTGCTGGCAAATGTGATTTTGTTTTATAGGTTTCATGGTAATCGGCGGTATTTGGCAGGTGTAAATCAATGATCCAGTTCAAGGTAATTAAGGATAAAATCCTCCTGTTCTTGTGATTGGACTGTTTCGTTGACCGAAAATGTCTGAATCAAATTGAAAGCCTGGACATTCTGTGAGAATTGCACGCTGCCGTCGGTAAAAAGCACATTCCAACCGCCCTCACGAAAATGGGAGAAAGAATTGGGGGCAAATCCAGATGCCGAATTAGCAAAATAGTCCACGATAAAGAGCTTGTGCGGCGGCAAATCGCTGGTTTTTTGGTAGAGACGAAGATAGTTCCCGTTGATCGGGTCAGTTGTTCGCGGATTAAATGCATAGCTGGATCGAACATATCCAGATGAGTCGGTTGACAAAAATGTTGGCACGGAGTAGTTGTTCGCACCCAAAAGTGTGCTCCACTGCTCCGGGCAGTAAAAAATGCTTCCATTGCCCGCAAGGCTGGCGTGGTAAAGAAGTCCCAAGTCCGTAAAGCCGTAAGTAGCCTGATTTCCGTTTGTTGGAATGAACGTATAAGGACTTCCATACATCGCTACATATCGTGTGTAGTGCATGCCGTTCAAAACATTCATGCCACTGCCAGTATGAACAAGGTTCACGGGCAGCCAATCCCGGTATTCGGTCGCATAAATCATGGATGCGACATAAATCTGGCGGAGGTTGTTGGCGCATTGTGTGCGGCCTCCCTTGTTGGCAACTCCGGCCAGTGCCGGCAGCACCAGCGCCGTCAGCACGGCAATGGTTGCAATCACCACCGCCAATTCGGTCAGGGTGAAGGCGCGGTCCTTCTTCTTGGAAAAAGCAATGAACTTGCTGACATGGGTCGAGACATGGGTCGAATGAATTGGCTGGTTCATAGTTTAAGTGCCATTTTATCTCTGTTGTGCACCCTGGGAAATATGCATTTGGACGCACACCCTGTGCTTTAACCGCACGCCAGCCAAGGCAGCGGATAATCCCGTGCGATCCACAGCGCGCAAAATAATTTGTGCAAGCTCGCGTTCGTGATCAATCTTTAGAAATGTTTTCATCGAAAATCAAATCAATGATCAAGCTCAAGGAGGTTGAAAATCTGATTCTCATTCATATGCGAAACAGCGCTTTCGTCAAACGGTGTTATCTGGATCAGATTATATGCCTGGACGTTCCGCGAAAATTGCACGCTGCCGTCGGTAAAAAGCACATTCCAGCTACGTTCGCGAAAATGGAAGTAAGCAGCTCCAGGGCAAAGAAAGTCCACGACGAACAGCTTGTGCGGGGGCAAATCGCTGGTTTTTTGGTAAAGGCGAAGAACGTTTCCGTTGGTTGGGTCAATCGTTCGCGGATTAAATTGATAACTGGACCGAACCATTCCACTTGAATCCGTCGTCAATAAAGGCGAGTAGCTGTCGGCACCCACGCCTGTGCCCCACATGTCCGGGCAAAAGAAAATGCTCCCATTGCCGGCAAGTGCGGCGTGATAAACAAGCCCCAAATCCGTAAATACATAGCTACCGGGGTAGCCATAGCTTGCGTTTGTTGGAACGAATGCATTCGGCGACCAGCCAGCCATATAGCTTGTATAAAGCATACCGTTTAAAACATTGATGCTGCTCGGATGAACAAGGTTTACAGGTAGCCAATCCCGGTATTCAGTCGCATAAATCATGGACGCGACATAAATCTGGCGCAGGTTGTTGGCGCATTGCGCGCGGCCTCCCTTGTTGGCAACCCCGGCCAGTGCCGGCAGCACCAGCGCCGTCAGCACGGCGATGGTTGCAATCACCACCGCCAATTCGGTCAAGGTGAAGGCGCGGCTTTGGTTTTGAGGCTCCAACAACCTTCGATTGGAGCGCTGGAAACAGGTTGATTGGTTCATAAACATATTCATTTCACCCAAAGCTCGCAGGCAAAAGGCCGGTTCTTTCAAAAATCTTCAGAAATTTTTTCGGGTTCGGATTTCCACCCGAAACCTGAACCGGAAACGGCCAATCACGGCGTATGATTCAGAATCCAGATGAGGCGCCAAAGCAGGGTGATAATCACGCCAAAGCCGAAAATCAGGCCGCCAATGCCGATGACCTTTTCAAGGCGGTCCCAGGTTTTTTCCCTGCGCGGATTGTGCTTGCTGAACTGGAACGTCAGCAAGTCGGTCAGCAGGTCTTCGGCGGATTGATACCGTTGTCCCGGATTGGCGCGGCTGGCGTTCAGAACAATTTTGTTGAATTGGATCAAATCCCGGTCCTCGGCGCTGTCGCCCAGCGGCTCGGGCAATGCCGGATAGTCGTTCCGGTCATGGCCGGTGCTGATTTCGTAGAGAACCTTGCCGAGCGAGTAGATGTCCGCCTGCGCCGACCCGGCGCCTTCCGGCGGGATGAAACCTTCCGTGCCGATGCGCGCGCCGGCCTCCGACAAGTCGGTGACCAGCCCGATGTCCGCCAGCTTGGGAAAACCGTTCACAAAGATGATGTTGGAAGGCTTGATGTCACGGTGAATCAATCCGTGCCGGTGCAGGAAGCCGAGCGCGGAGGCAATCGCCGCGCCCAGCCGGACACATTCGCCGATGGGCAGCCGCCCGCGCTGGTCGAGATCCCACGCAAGGGTCCGCGGGGTGTATTCTTCCAAATTGAGATTCTGGCCAATGCGAACATCATCGGCGACCTCCATCACATAATAAAAATATCCGGCGGCGTCATTGCGGCCCACCTGCAAAATGTCCACCAGCCCGTCGTGCAAACGCGAGACGGGTTCAAATTTCTGGACGCCGGCAAACTCGCGGTCAAACGGCTGGCTGCGGCTGAAGTTTTCCTTGCGCACGATTTTGACCGCGCGGCAGGAACCGAGGGTGTTCATGGCCAGCCACACTTCGCCGCTGCTGCCGCGCCCGATGAGGCGCAGTAGTTCGTGGTCGGGAACCACTGGAATAATCGCTGCTTCCGTCACATGATTTTGTTCAAACCGTCACCATTGTTTTTCAAGCAAACGGACTTCCTTCCTGATCAACGCCAGCATCCGGTGCTTGGCGAGATAAACCTGCGCGATATTCACTCCGAGCGTCTGTGCAACCTTGCTGGCCGGCCATTGTCTCATCACGCTCAAATCAAAAATCTGGTAATGCTCCTCCTTGACGCGGCGCTTGACGCGCTCCGCTGCCGCCGCCATCAGATTCGCCCGCCATTCTTCTTCCCAGATTTGTTCGAGGCCGTCATCCGCCCGGTCGGGAATTTCAGACGTTCCAGTCGGACCGGCATTTTCGGCTGGCGGCGTGTTTTCAGCCAATACCGCTGGCTCGCGTTTTCTCAACTGGTCGGCGATGCGCCAGCGGGTCAGGTTTCGCAGCCAGCCCTTGAACGAACCGAGCGACCGGTCGCGCTTGAATTTTTCAATGTCCTTCGCGACGCAAATGATCGTCTCCTGGACGGCATCCTGCGCCTCGGCCTCCGTCAGGCCGGACTTGAGCGCGATGGAATAAATCAGCCGCCAATAAATGTCGAAAAAATCCTTCCAACTGTCCTGGTCGTCCCGGTTCTGCAACCGGCTCAACAGGCTGTAACGCGTCGGAATGAAATCTTCCGTCGGCAAAGTCATCGTCAGGCTCATACCTTACTTGCTTGCTCGGAAAAAACGACTCGATTCTTTCAAAAAACTTTGTGCCACGGCGTTCTGGCGGTTAGATTTACCGTCATGTTTTCATCGGAAATCAAATCGGTCCATTTCACCGGCGTCGGCGGCACGGCGATGGCATCTGCCGCCGCCGCCATGTTTGACAGGGGCTTTGCCGTCACCGGCTCCGACCAGAATGTCTATCCGCCGATGTCCACATTCCTCGCCGCCAAGCAAATCGCCGTGATGAACGGCTACGCGGAGCACAACCTCGCGCACAAGCCCGACCTCGTCGTCATCGGCAACGCCATTTCGCGCGGCAATCCGGAGGCCGAGTTTGTGCTGGACCACAAGCTGCGCTACTGCTCGCTGCCGGAGCTGCTCCGGGAGTTTTTCATCCGCGGCAAACGTGCGCTCGTCGTCGCCGGCACGCACGGCAAGACGACGACGACCTCGCTGCTGGCATGGGTCTTCGAGCACAACGGGCTGAATCCGAGCTACCTCATCGGCGGCATCCCGAACAATTTTTCGCAGGGCGCGCGGTTCACGGACAGCGAGTGGTTCGTCATCGAGGGCGACGAATACGACACGGCGTTTTTCGACAAGCGCAGCAAGTTCATCCATTACCAGCCGGAGGTCGCCATCATCAACAACCTGGAATTCGACCACGCCGACATTTTTGAAAACCTGGCCGCCTACAAAAAAACCTTTTCACATTTCATCCGGCTCGTGCCGCGCAACGGACTGCTGCTCGGCAACGGAGACGACGCGAACCTCGCGCCGCTGCTGGACGTGACGCACTGCCCGGTCAAGCGGTTCGGGCTTGGCGAGGGAAATGCGGTCCGGGCGTTCAACCTGCGCTTTGGCCCGACGGCGACGGAGTTTGAAATTCCGAGCTTCAAGTTCCACCTGAACCTCGTCGGCGAATTCAATGTCCGCAACGCGCTGGCGGTCGTCGCGGCGGCGAAACATTGCGGGTTGAAGAACCAGCAAATCCAGTCGGCGTTCGACACGTTCAAGGGCATCCGGCGGCGGATGGAGGTGCGCGGCATTGCGGGCGGCGTGACGGTGATTGACGATTTCGGCCATCACCCGACGGCCATCCGCGAGACGCTGAAGGCGCTGCGCTTGAAATACCCACGCGAAAAAATCCGGGCCGTTTTCGAGCCGCGCAGCAACACGACGCGCCGGAATGTTTTTCAAAACGAACTGGCCGCGTCGTTCGCGGACGCAGACGTGGTGATTGTTTCCGAGGTGGCGCGGCTGGAGCAGCTCGCGCCGGAGGAGCGGCTCAACCCCGAAAAGCTGATGCAGGATTTGAAGGCCGCCGGCAGGGACGCGATTTATTTGCCGGACGCGGACGCCATCGTCGCGCACCTGTCGAAAACCGCCGCCGGCGGCGACGTGGTGGTGGTTTTCAGCAACGGCGGCTTCGGCGGGATTCACGCGAAGCTGCTCCAGCAGCTTGGCGGGCGGTAGGTGTCCGATCGCGCTGGACAAATGCTGTGCTCCGGCCGGTGAACAACTTTGTGACTTTTTTGCAAAATTTCACTAGCCAGACCGGACAAAGTGGGTTAGTTAGAACCAAGTTCAGGTCATGAGGACAATGAACAGTTCAACAACTGCCAACCTTCAACCGGAGGAATTCCAATGGACATACATCATCCGTTCGTGAGTGAATTCCCCGAACATCGCGAAACCATCCGCCACCTGCGGTTGAGTGACGGCCAGTTCCGCCAGATGTTCGAGGAATACCATCAAGTGGACGACGCCATCTGCCACATTGAAGAAGAAACCGAGTTCGCCACCGACCAGGCGCTCGAGGAGTTGAAGTTCAAACGCGCAAAGCTCAAGGATGCGCTTTGCGCCGCCATCAACCGCACCATCGCCGTGACGCCTTGAGCGCGCGGCGGATTTAATCCGTTGCAGCGACCCGCCGGGCCGGTTCGATTTCGTCGAAGCCCGGGAGATTCTAATTTTGTCCCCAAGTCTTAATGCGTTTCCCCGGCGGCTTTCCGTTTCTTCGCCTCCTCAATCACTTTTTCCGCCGCGTCGCGCGGCATTTCCTCATAATGGCTAAACTCCTCCGTGTGGACGCCGCGTCCGCCGGTGAGCGAGCGCAACGTGCTTGAGTAATGGTAAAGCTCCTTCGTCGGCACGCTGGCCTTGATGACCTGGAACGTGCTGTCGGTGTCCATGCCGATGATTTTGCCGCGCCGGGACGACAAATCGCCCATCACCTTGCCCATACAATCCTCCGGAATGTGGATTTCCACCGTTTCGATCGGCTCCAGCAGGACCGGCTTGGCGGCCATGAACGACTCTTTGAACGCAAAGTAGCCGGCGATCTGGAACGCGATGTCCTTTGAATCCACCGGATGCATCTTGCCATCGTAAAAATCAATCTTCACGTCCGTCACTCGGCAGCCGGCGATGATGCCCTCGGTGCAGGCCTGCTGGACGCCCTTCTCGACGGACGGCACGAAATTTCGATCCACGTTCTGCCCGACGAGCGAGTTGGTGAATTCCACGCCGGCGTCGCGCGGCCGGGGTTCGATGCGCATCCAGACCTCGGCGAATTGTCCCGCGCCGCCGGTCTGTTTTTTGTGCCGGTATTTTGAATCGCCCTTGCCCTTGATGGTCTCGCGGTATTTCACGCGCGGCTCGGCCAGCTCGACGTGGACGTTGTGCCGGCGGCGCAAACGGTCGGCAACGACTTCCAGATGCAATTCGCCCTGCGCGGAAATGATGGTTTGATGCAGCTCCGAATCCACGACGTAAAGAAACGTCGGGTCTTCCTGGTGCAGCGCGGCGAGGCCGGAGGCGATTTTGTCCTCCTCGCCCTTGATCTTGGCAATGAGCGCGGCGTGGATGTTCGGCTTGGGATAGACGACCTTGGGCAGCGTGACGGGACGCTTGACGGTGCACAGCGTGTTGCCGGTGTGCGTGTCCTTGAGCTTGACCACCGCACCGATGTCGCCCGCACCCAGCGTGGCGACGGGCACACGCGTCTGGCCGTTGAGCTGGTAAATCTGCCCGACGCGCTCGGTGATTTTGCGGTCGCTGTTGAACAAATCCTTGCCCGTCGAAATCGAACCGGAATAGACGCGGAAAAATGACAGCTCGCCGAAATGCGCCTCGGACATGGTTTTGAAGACATAGACCGCCGTCTCGGTGCTGTCGAGCGACACTTCGGTTTCCTTGCCGTTGGCGTCAATCGCAGGAACGTTTTTACGGTCCACCGGTGATGAGCCGAATTTGGCGATGAAATCCATCAGCCGGGCGACGCCGATGTTGGTTTCCGCCGACGCGGCGAACAGCGGGATGAACAATTCCCTCTGCACCGCCGCGTGGATGCCGGCGCGGAATTCCTCCTCCGACAAATTTCCCTGCTCAAAAAACTTGCTCATCAGCTCGTCGTCCGACTCGGCGATGTGTTCAATGAGCTGGCCGTGCAATTCCTTCACCTTCGCCTCCCACTCGCCGGTCGCCGGCTCCTCGGTGTATTTTCCGCTGCCGTCGGTCGCGTAGGTCACCATTTCGTTGCGCAGCACGTCCAGCACCTTGTTGAAGCCGGGGCCGGCGTTCACCGGGTAGTTCAACGGGAAGACGTGCCGCCCAAAATGTTCCTGCGCCCCCTTCACCGCCGCGTCAAAATCCACGTTCTCCTTGTCGAGCGCGTTGACAACGATCATTTTGGGGAGGCCGTAGCCGGTCGCATAATTCCACACGCGGTCGGTGCCGACGCCGAGGCCGTGCTGCGCGTGGATGACCACCAGCGCGAAATCGCCGACGCGCAGCGCGCCCAAGCCCTCGCTGATGAAATCGAGGTAGCCGGGCGTGTCAATGATGTTGAACTTTTTCCCCATCCATTCCGTGTGGAGCAGCGACGCCGACACGGAAATTTTCCGGGTCTTTTCGCTGACGTGGTAATCCGACACCGTGGTGCCGTCGGCGATGCGGCCCATGCGGTTGATGACGCCACCGCACATGAGCATCGCCTCGCTCAACATGGTTTTGCCGGACGAGGCGTGGCCGACGATGGCGAAGTTCCGGAGTTCTGCAGGTTGATAGGTTTTCATAATTGTGACGTGTTCTGCGGTCGCTGGAAACGGCCTGTGGGGAAATGAAGATTGCAGGAAGCAATTTCCCAGATGAGGCCGGGTGTTTTCATCTGAAGGAAATTGTAGGACAAGACCGCCGCGTTGAGAAGAAAAGTTTTTGCGGCCGCGGCGTCCCCATTTTTTTCCAGGCATCCGTGACATTCTGGCATGCGACTTGCGACAAGGACGGCATGGCCAGAAAAATCAATTCAATGAAAAAGGCGCAGGAAGCCCGCGGACAGGCGGCACCAGCTAACCACGCGCCGGCATCGCCGACAGCCACGCTTTATCTGGCGCAGCTGCAACCGCGCGTCCCCAAAGCCCCGCCACCGGTGCCGCGCCAGCAAATTGCCATCCAAATCGAGGAGCCACCGCAGGTGCTGCGGATGGTGAAAATTATCCATACTGATTCAATTTAGGACACGGTGTTCAATTTGCGCACAGTCCGGCGGTTTGTTTCAGCCTTTGGCCTGGCTCACCGGAACTGCACCGTCTCGAATCCCGCCTGCTGGAAAAACGCCCGCAGTTCCGTCCGCGCCCGCTCGCTCGCGTCATTCAAAATCCCGCCCTGCAGCGCCGCTCGCCGGATGTCGTCCACGGCATATTGCCGCGTCGTCTGCTCCAAATCCTTGTCCAGCGATCGCAGAAAACCCGTCGTCCGTTCGATGACTTTCGTCTGCGCGTCGTCGAGATAGGCGTCGGTGATTTCCGGCCTCGGCAGGGTGATGGTGAGAGTCTTGCCCGAAATGGCCACATCGCCTGATGCGATTTTTTTCAAATCAATGCCCGCCTTGACGATGCCCTGCGCCAGCAACAGCACCTTGTTGTCGCCTTGGACGAATTGCCCCAGCGTGCTGCCCGGCGGCGAATCCACGAACTCCACCTTTTGCATCACATATTTTACCGTGACCAGGTCCGACAGCGTCTGCACCTGCTGGATGATGGTTGCGGTGTTTTCGACGCGCAGGCCGCCGCCGTTCCAGCGCGCCACCGTCAGGCCGAGATAAACGCCGAGCGCCAGTGCCGCCAGCATCATCGCCGTCCAGAAAATTTTCCTCAACCGCTGCATGGCGGCAATGTAGCCCAACCCGGAAAATTGCAAAGCCGGAACAAGGAGCTTCGCCGGCGGATTTCGCGGATTTTTGCGGATTCAATCCGTGCCAATTGCGATATCCACGTCCAACCTTTCTCTTCATCCGCCGCTTCGCGGGATTATTCCCACTCAATCGTGCCCGGCGGCTTGCTGGTGAGATCCAACACGACGCGATTCAAGCCGCGCACCTCGTTCGTGATGCGCAGCGAGATTTTCTCCAGCAGGTCGTAGGGCAGCTTCACCCAGTCCGCCGTCATGCCGTCCTGCGATTCCACGGCGCGGATGGCGAGCGTCCAGTCGTAGGTGCGCTCGTCGCCCTGCACGCCCACGCTCCGCACCGGCAGCAGCACCGCGAACGTCTGCCACGTCTTGTAATACAGCCCACTCATCTTCATTTCCTCGACGACGATCGCGTCGGCGCGGCGGAGCACCTGCAATTTCTCCGGCGTCACCTCGCCGAGGCAGCGCACGGCAAGGCCGGGGCCGGGAAACGGCTGGCGATAAACAATCTCCTTCGGCAGGCCGAGTTCGAGTCCGAGCAGGCGGACTTCGTCCTTGAACAAACATTTCAACGGCTCGACGAGTTGAAATTTCATCGTCTTCGGCAGCCCGCCGACGTTGTGGTGGCTCTTGATCATCGCCGCCGGATTGCCGCCGATGGGCACGGATTCAATCACGTCCGGGTAAAGCGTGCCTTGCGCGAGGAATTTCGCCCGGCCGGCGCGCCGGGTCGCCGCTTGGAAAACCTCGATGAACGTCCTGCCGATGATTTTGCGTTTGCGCTCCGGGTCGGTGACGCCCTTGAGACCCTTCAAAAACAATTTCGATGCGTCCTCGTATTGCAGCTTCATCTTGAAGTTGCGCCCGAAAACTTCCTGGACCGTTTCCGCCTCGCGCGCGCGGAGCAGGCCGTTGTTGACGAAGATGCAGGTGAGCTGGCCGCCGATGGCCTTGTGCAGCAGCGCCGCCGCGACGCTGGAATCCACGCCGCCGCTCAGGCCGAGAACCACCTTCCCGCCGCCGACCTGCCGGCGGATTTCGGCGACAGCCTGCTCGACGTAATTGCGCATCGTCCAGCCCCTGCCGCAGCCGCAGATTTTGTGGACGAAGTTGGAAATGATTTCCCGGCCGCGCGGCGTGTGGACGACTTCGGGATGGAATTGCAGGCCGAACAGCTTCTGCGCGCGGTTCTCGATGGCGGCGAACGGCGAGTTCTCCGTGACGGCGACGGGCTTGAAGCCGCGCGGCAGTTTCGTGAGCTTGTCGCCGTGCGAATTCCAGACCTGGAGCGAGCGCGGCAATTTTGAAAACAGCGCGCAGGTCGAATCCTTCACCGTGAGCATGCCCTTGCCATATTCGCGCTTCTGGCCCTTCTCAACCCTGCCGCCGAGAAATTGCGCGAAGAGCTGCACGCCAAAGCAGATGCCGAGCACCGGCACGCCGAGCGAGAAAATGGCCTTGTCCGGCAGCGGCGCGTCCTTGGCATAGACCGACGACGGCCCGCCGGAGAGAATGATTCCCTTCGGGGCAAGCGCGGCGATTTTCGCGGCGGGCGTGTCGAAACGCACGATGGTGGAATAAACATTGCACTCGCGGATGCGGCGCGCGATGACCTGGGTGTATTGCGACCCGAAGTCGAGGATGACGATTTGTTCGTTCATGAATTGAAACGGAGGTGAATTCTCTTTTGCCGGCGGATGTTTTGCGAGAGAAAAATGCTTCTTCCGGCGCCCGATCTCGGCTAATTAATTCCGTCATGCTTGAAAGAACACGCCGCTGGCTGGCCGCGCACCCGGATTGGGCGCTGACGCTGGCCGCGATTGCCGTGCTCGCGCCGTTCCTCGCCAGGCCGTTCAACATGGACGACCCGCTGTTCATCTGGGTCGCGCAGCAGATTTATCTGCATCCCGCCAATCCCTACGGGTTCGACGTGAACTGGGCGCAGACGGTGTTTCCGATGTGGAACGCGACTGAAAATCCGCCGCTGGCCTGTTATTATCTGGCGCTGGGCGCGGGCGTTTTCGGCTGGAGTGAAATTGGATTGCACGTTGCCTTTCTTCCGCCCGCGCTGGCGGTGGTTTTGGGAACGCGCCGGCTGGCCGGACATTTTTGCAGGCACCCGATGCTGGCCGCGCTGGCAGTGCTGTTCACGCCGGTGTTCATGGCTTCGAGCCTGACCGTCATGTGCGACATGCTGATGCTGGCATTCTGGGTCTGGGCGGCGGTGTTGTGGATCGAGGGAATGGAACGTGACGATTTCGGGCGGCTGGCCGCATCCGGCCTGCTTATCGCCTTCGCCGCCCTGACAAAATACTACGGCGCGTGCCTCATCCCGTTGCTGGGCGCCTACGGATTGCTTCACAAGCGCCGGCCGGGCCGGTGGATGATTTATCTGCTGATTCCATTGGCGATGTTGTATGTGTATCAAGTCGCCACGCTGGCGCTCTACGGACACAATTTGCTGCTCCACGCGATGGAATTTACATCTGTCGTGAAAGGGAATTCCAGAACCGCCGCTGCGCTCCCCGCGCTGACATTCACCGGCGGGTGCGTGGCGGTGGCGGCTTTCTTCGCGCCGCTGCTCTGGCGGCGACGGGCGTTGCCGGTATTTGGCGGAGCCACGGCGTTGATCGTCGCCATCATGGTGTTCTTCCCGGCACTCGAAAAAAATCCCGGCCCGTCGCCCTGGGCGTCCCCGGCGTTCGTGGAAATTCAAGTCGCCATCTGGACCGTCGCCGGAATTGGCGTGCTGGCCCTGGCCATCGCGGACCTCCTTCACCGGCGCGATGCCGGCTCGTGGCTGCTGGTGCTGTGGGTGCTCGGAACTTTTTCATTCACCGCATTTTTCAACTGGACGGTCAATGGGCGATCCATCCTGCCCATGGTGCCGGCGGTGGGAATTTTAATTGCGCGGCGACTGGAGAAAAATTTTCCGGCTGGCGACAAGGTCTGGTCGCAAGGCGTCGTCATCGGCCTTGCCGCCGGCGCGGCGCTGTCCCTGCTCGTCGCGCGCTCGGATTTTCTGCTCGCCCGCGCCGTCCGCGAAAGCGCGCGGGAAGCCTGTTCGGAATTGCGGGTCAGTGGACGAACGCTCTGGTTTCAAGGCCACTGGGGATTTCAGTATTACATGGAAAAATCCGGGGCGATGGCGATTGATCTGGCCAATCCCCGGCTGGAACCCGGAGACACATTTGTCGTGCCCGCCAACAACGTGGACATTTTTCCACCCAAACCGGACACGGCTGCGCCGCGCGGGATTTTGTCCGTCCCCGGTCCGCGCCTGTTGACCACATGCAGCCTCGCAACCGGGGCCGGCTTTTATGACGCATCAGCCCTGGAACCGCTGCCGTTCGCCTTTGGCCGCGTGCCGCCGGAAAAGGTGGCCGTCTATGAGTTCGGGCGGCCCGCGTCCGCGCAAACCCAAAAGCCAAAGTGATCCCGCCGGATTTTCACCTTTCACCGGCGGAATCCGGTTCAAATGCCGGCAAGCCGCCAACCGTTTGAGCAAGCAACTTTCCATTGCCAGAAATGAAAGATTGCACTAGAAAACAGGTGTGAAGGTGTCAAAACAGCATGACCGCACACCAGCGAACGGCCTTCAGACCATTCGCCGCCGTTCGTCTGCGCCTTCAGCGGGGTTTTCGCTCATCGAACTGATCGTCGTGCTGGCGTTGATGATTGTCATCACCACGATGATGTGGGGATTTGGATCGGAAAGCCGCCAGCACGCGGCGCAACGGGCCTGCCGGCAGAATCTGGAGAAGATTTACGTGGCGATGCAGATTTACGCCAACGACTTCGCTGGCCGACTGCCCGCGGGCACCAACGCGCAAACTTCGGAAGAACCCCTCGGCCTGCTGGTGCCGCATTACACGGTGGACACTTCGATTTTCGTCTGCCCCGGCGGCAAGGACGCCCCGTTGCCGTCGGGCATTTCGTTCACCAACCGCAAAATCAGCTACGCCTACTACATGGGCCAGCGTCTCGGCGACGCGCAGCAGCCGTTGATGTCCGACCGGCAGGTCAACGCGCTGCCGAAGCGCGCCGGCGATCCGGTTTTTTCCGCCGAAGGAAAACCGCCGGGCAACAACCACTCCAAATACGGCGGGAATTTTCTTTTCGGCGACGGCCACGCGGATTTGACGCCGCCGCAGCTCTCGTTTTCGCTCGTGACGACGCAGGGCGTTGTGCTATTGAATCCCAAACCATAGGCACTCCATGAAAATCCAGTGCGCTTGCGGCGCAAAATATTCGTTCGACGCCACGCCGGAAATGCTGCAAAACCCGGTGCGGTTCGTCTGTCCCACCTGCGGGCTGGATTCATCGGAATCCGTCAACGAATTGATCCGTCACGAGTTCGCCGCGCCGCCGCCGCCCGAATCTCCGCATCTCAAAATTTCCCACAACGAACCGCAGCCGTCCGCGCCGCCGGAAGAAGCCGCGCCCGCGCCGGCGGCGGATGAGCATTGCCCGAGACATCCGCACGAACTGGCGGCGGATCACTGCGTCGTCTGCGGAAAACCGATGTGCCGGCAGTGCATGAAGCTGTTCGGCCACGTCTGTTCGCCGATGTGCCGCGCGAGGGCCGAGGCGCAGAAAATCAACATTCCCGTTTATGCCGGGCAATCGTCGGTGGCCGACACGCGACATTGGCGGAAGGCCGGTGCCATTGCGGTTTTGGCCGCCATTCTCGTCGTTGCGGCGCTCGGTTTCTGGATTTGGTATGCGTGGATCGGCTCGATGCCGCACACGGCTTTTTCGATCCGCTTCGACGACCGCGCGTATGCCGGCGAATCCACGCTTTGCGGCACGAACCAGATTGTGTTTCTGCACGGCGGCACACTGGCGCGCTGCGACATCAAGTCGGGAAAAGAAATCTGGTCGCGGGAGCTGGTCACAAAACAGCAGATCGCCGAACTGGCCTCGCGCGAATACCAGTCGCAGCCAAACGACCGGTATGAACAAAAAATCCCCGAAAGCAAACTCGATGAAATGGTCGCCCGCAGCCTGGAGTCGGAATTGCAATTGCGCGTTTCCGGCCAGAACGTCTGGGTGAAAACGCCGGGCAGGCTCACGCACTACGATTGGGACACCGGCAGGGTGTTGCAGGAAATTCCGCTGGCAAACCGCGCCGGCGAATTCATCGCCCGCAACGACGAATTTCTGGTCATCGGAACCGGCGCAAACGGTCAGGCGCTCGTCACGCACATCAATCCGGCCGGCGGCGAACCGCGCGTCGAGGAAATCGGCCAGCCGGGTCAAATGGCGGTCGCGCAAAATGCGCCGGGAGGCAATGGCATTGAATCGTCCAGCGGTCTTCCGTTGACGTCCGGAACCGGGCCAATGGACCCGGCGAAAGTGGCGGCGCAGGCGCAAAACCTGTCCCTGCCTGGCCGGCTTGCCCTGCCCGCGCTGCTGGCCAACAGCTCGGAGCAGGAACGCATTTTGGCGGAACTCAAAGACCAGGACCAGACGGCTTCCGGCGCGCAGCCGTCAGCCCGCCAGCCGAAGCCGGCCCAAAATGAAGCCGGTTATTTCACGCTCATCCCCGACCAGAATGGTTATGTCCAGTTCGCCGTGCGGCTGCTGGAATCGCACATCGTCACGCGCGAGGCGATGAAGGCCGTGCCGGCAACCTCCGCGCTGAACGGCGATTTGAATTCCTCACAAACGGCGGCGGTCGCCAACGAAACGCTGAACGAAATGCAGCGCAACCGCGGCGGCGACAAAATTTCAGAGGACGAAAGCCTGTATGAAGTCACCCTCCGCCGGCCGGATTCAACCGGCGCCGCCGACTGGATCGGCACCGTCACCGGGCCGCCCGTGCTGTTCCCGCTGAAAACGGTGAACGTGCTCGCAGCCGGCAAAACCGTCATCGTCTTTGACAAGACCAACAAAAAACTCTGGCAGGCCGGACTGACTTACAACGTCGCCGGCGGCGGTCGCTCCGCGAACGGAGAGGCCGCGCCATTTGGCGACGGCCCGTGCGTCGAGCGCGACGGCACGCTTTATGTTTTTGACCAGGCGGTGCTGACGGCGTTTGATCTGGCGACGGGCAACGCGCGGTGGCGTCTGCCGTCCGTCGGCGTCGTCGGCTTGTTTTTCGACGACAAGGGAATGCTGTATGTCAACACCACCACCGCCGACCCGGAAAACATCCGGTATTCCCGGCAGATTGACATCACGCAAAAAATTGAGGCGAACCTGCTCAAGATTGATCCGCAGACCGGCCGGACCTTGTGGAGCGTCAAACCGGGCGGCTTCATTTCCTATCTGTCGGGGAAATTTATTTACACCGTTCAATCCTACGATCCCGGCGATGAAGAGGCCTCGCCGACCGGAATCCAGTTGCCGGCCTATTTGAAAATTCGCCGCATCAGCCCCGCCGACGGGCGGGTGTTGTGGGATCACGAGCAGGACCGCGCGCCGCTCGACGTGCGGTTCAGGGACAATTCCATCGAACTCGTCTTCAAGAAAGAAGTTCAGATCCTGAAATTCTTTTCCTTCTGAAGAACTGTCGCTTTACGGCTGCTGGACCACTTTCACCGTCCCGCCAGCCGGGTCATAAACGATTTTGGAGCCGTAGGGCGCGTCGGGAATTTTGGGCATGTAATTCGGCACCAGTTCCTGAAGATCCTTCGGATAGCGTCCCTCCTGCACATAGAACAACTGAATCTCCTGGTTGATGGACGTCACGTCAATCGTCTTGTCCGCGGACTTCTGCGCCTCGCCCAGCGACTTCACATAGCCGCCAAATCCATTGGTGGCCGTGCTGGCCTGCGAACCGGAACCGGACTTGCCACAACCAGCCAGCAATCCCGCCGCCGCAATGGAAATGAAAAGTGAATTGAATTTGTTTATGAGGGCAAACTACGCCGCACTGCGCAAAAAGCAAAATTGAATTTGTAGCGTCGAGCCTGTGGCTCGACTCATCCGGCCACAGGCCGGACACTACAAGCTTTTTGCCACCAGTTCCCGCGCCTGCCGGATTAAATCCAAATCGTCCACCAGATTGCCAAAACGGAACTTCGGCACGCCGCTCTGCTCGCGCCCCAGCAATTCGCCCGGCCCGCGCAATTTCAAGTCCGCCTCCGCGATTTTGAATCCGTCGTTCGTCTCCTCCAGAATTTTCAACCGCTCGCGCGCCTCCGGTTTCTTGGCGTCTGAAATCAAAATGCAAAAGCTCTCGTGCGCACCGCGCCCGATGCGCCCGCGCAACTGATGCAACTGCGCCAGCCCGAACCGCTCGGCGTTTTCGATCAGCATCACCGTCGCGTTTGGCACGTCCAAGCCCACCTCGATGAGCGCCGTCGCCACGAGCGCCTGGATTTGATTCGCGCGGAACGCCGCCATCACCCGCTCCTTTTCCGCGCTTTTCACCCGCCCGTGCAGCAGACCGACTTTGAACGGCGCAAGCGCCCGCTGGACGTTTTCAAATTCCTTCGTCACCGCCTTAATTTGTTCCAAGGTAGGGTCATCGCGCTGCGATGACCGGACGGCGCAGCGCGCCGTCCCTACCGATTCTTCCACGCGCGGATAAACGATGTAAGTCTGCCGCCCGGCGGCGATTTTCTCGCGGATGAATTCCCAGACCTTCGGCAGTTTTTCGGCGGTGCGGATGAAAGTTTTTACGCGACCGCGACCGGCGGGCATTTCATCAATCACTGAAACATCGAGGTCGCCGTAAAGCGTCAGGCCGAGCGTGCGCGGAATCGGCGTGGCCGTCATCACCAGCAGGTGCGGATAATTGCCCTTGCGCACGAGAATTTCGCGCTGCGCCACGCCGAACTTGTGCTGCTCGTCAATGATGACCAATCCCAGCTTCGGCAAATCAAAGCCCGTCGTGAGCAGGGCGTGGGTGCCAATTGTTAAGTGCGAAGTGCGAAGTGCGAAGTGCGGGCGCGAAGTTGATTCGTCCTTCGCACTTCTCACTTCGGACTTTCCCGACTTACGGCTTCCGGTCTGCATCTCCACCTTCACGCCGAGCGGCTCGAACCATTTCTTGAAATTCCGGAAATGCTGTTCCGCCAGAATCTCCGTCGGCGCCATGAGCGCGACGCTGAATCCGCTTTCCAGCGCCATCAAGGACGTGCAGCCGGCCACGACGGTTTTTCCGGAGCCGACGTCGCCTTGCAGCAACCGCCGCATCGGATGCTGGCCGCCCATGTCCGCGCGAATCTCTTTCAACACGCCGGTTTGCGCGCCGGTCAGCTTGAAACCGAGCTGCGCCAGAAATGGTTTCATCAGCCGGTTGTCGCCGCTGCACGGCAGCGCCTTCGACAGCGCCTCGAATTTTTTCCGGCGCGACTGGATTTGGATTTGCAGCTCGACGAATTCGTCCAGCGCCAGCCGCCGCCGCGCGATTTCCACATCCGTCAATTCTTCCGGAAAATGAATCATGTGAACCGCGTTGGCGCGGGCAGGCAAACTTTGGCAGGGACGCGCCGCCGGGGCGTCCGTTTTTTCAGGCGGACGTGCGGGCCGCACGTCCCCACCTTGAAATGGCCCGACAATTTGCGACTCAAACCTCTCCAGCGTCCGCCAGATCAATCCGCGCAGCCAGCGCTGCGGCAGACCTTCGGTGAGCGGATACACCGGCGCGATGCGGTTGATGTGGATGAAGCCCTCCTCGCCGACCTCGATGACCTCGGTTTCGGGATGGTCCATCGTGCGCGGCTTGGTTTCAACCAGCTTGCCGAAGACGAACACCTCGTCGCCGACCGCGAAATACTTTTCCATGAACGGCAGGTTCCACCAGCGGCAATGCAGCCGCGCCGAGCCGTCGTCGAGGATGAATTCAAAAACGGATTTGTTGCCGCCGCGAAAACGCCGGAGGCCGGATGCGACAATTGTGCCGCGCGCCGTGAACGGCTCGTCCTTCGTCAACTCGGCGATTTTGCGGAAATGCCGGCGGTCCTCGTAACGGCGCGGCGCGTGCAGCAGCAAATCTTCAACCGTGACAATGCCGAGCCGGCCAAGCTGCGCCGCGCGTTCGCCGCCCACGCCCCAGAGCGAATTGACCGGCGCTGCAAGCGGTGAAATTTTGTTTTCCGGCGACGACATCGCCCGAACGATACAAATCACGGAATCAAATCTCAATCACGGTCATTAACCACGGATGGACACGGTCTGTTGCATTGATTCCATTAAAGGGAAATTAGCAGATTGTTGGTAAAACTAAAGACAATTTGGGTTAAGCCGCCAGAATTTTCGGCTATTGGCGGCTGCCTTCACTGACAGTTTCACTGACAGTGACAGTTTCATAATCCATGAAATGTGCATGATGTGTTTGGGTTCAAGCGGGCAGCACGTCGGCGGGGAAATAGGAGCGATACTTGGCGCGTGGGTCGGCGGGATGGATGCCGAACGGGTTGAAAGAGCCGCACGGATGCTGCCAGACGCCGCGCCGCTGATTCCAGTGAAAGCCCAAAGCCCAAAGCAAACTGGCCAGACCGGGTTTGCGAGCGGGCGAAACGTCCAGCCAAACCCACTTGCCGACAACCTCGGCAATCTCGTATTGGCGCGGCAACCGCGTCCGCAAGCAGTTCAAGACAGCCTCCGTGGACAGTCCACGATTTGCCTGATGTTTTGAAACCGACGATGGCCGGACATTCGCCGGAGCTGACGCTTCAATTTGATTTGTTGTTTTCATAGCTTTTTTTTGAAACCGCTGTCCGTCACCCTGCCGTTTGCTGCTCGCTTCACAGTTTGGGGAGACAGCGAGCCGTGCGCGAAGTGCATTCAACAATCCAGCGAAAGCTAAAACCGTGACAGCGGCGAAGAGGGAAATAGGCGACGCTGGCGCGGTTTTTGATCTCGCTCCCAAATTTCGGCTCGGTGTCGGACCGGTGAGCAGCAAACGGTGGGGTGACGGCGGACGTAAAAATGGCGAAGACAAACAACCTGACTTCATGCCCCCGGCAGGGCTGTGGTTTTAGCATTCTGCCCGGAGTCTGCGGAAAATTGCCACGGACGGGACACGATGGTTTTTCCCGGCAGTGGAAATTTTTCGCAGTCTCCGTCATCTATGGAGGGCGGTGTGAGGGCAGGCTGGCGCGAGAAATGGCAGCATCAGCATTTTAACGTGCCAGTTTGCGCTCACACTGCGGGGTGGGCGGTTCTGACGTTTGGCTGGCGGTGAGTGGCGAGGAGGCGTGGCTTGCCAAGCTTCTGGGCACTTGGATTTGCTCCGGTGCCGGGATATGCTCGGTTCCGTAAAAGCCCTATGACCAAAACCGTTGACCGCGACTTGAAAAAACTCCAAGCCCGCGCTTTTGACCGGGCGGAATGGGCCGGGGAAGCCCTCCAGCGTTACCATGCTGCCATTGCAAAGCTCGACGATGCCACGGTTCAACAACTGCGGGTGCTTTACTGCTGGATGTTCGTCCCGCCAACGCTCTGGCCGTTTAATGTCCAGGATGTGCTGGAGGATTGCCTTGCTGCTCTGGAAAAGGAAAAACCCCTGAACTCACGCCACCGCCTTCTCGTTGAACTGCTTCCTGAACCACCAGACGAGAAAATCTGTGCTGCCGTGGCCGACCACGAACTCCATGTCCAGACAGGCAACTATGAAAACCTTGTCAAGACGCAGGCCAAATATTCCCAAAACGAACTCGCCATCCGCTCCGACCCGGAACTTCGCCGCCAATGGGCGCGCATCAAGGCCGCCTTCGATGTTCAGGCCTTTTGCGATTACAAAGGTGTAATCCGCCGAACGATGACTGCCGAGCGAAATCTGCGCCCGTCATTTTCCGTTAATCTGCGCCGCCGCGAAGATGTTTTTCACGCGGCGTTCGATGCGTTCTGTCTGCGGTGGAATCTCTATGGAATGCAGCACGACGAACCGCTCCTGCTCAAACTCGCCGTCAACCTCACGCCCTACGGCACGATGATTCACATTCCCGCTTATTGGTCATTTGACCCCAAGCGGGACATCCGCTGGGACGCCATTGCCAGCCTCCACCGCGTTCGCGTCCACGGGCGTCAAGGCTCTGTTCTTGCCGAAGGACAAGCCCAAAAAATGAAAGATGCCGGGAAACTTCACCATCTCGACAACGAAGTTCTCCGGCTCGGCTTGAAAGGTGAAAAGAAACACGAATTTCTCTGCGCCGGTCTCGGATGGGATCCACGCACAAGCCCCAAACGCATCAGCCGGCTCCGGGCGGAATTCAAAAACTCCCCACAACCAAACCGAAAAATGATTACACAGATAATAAAGAAATTGGTGAAACAGCACCGGGGTTTGCTCAGGTCATTGGCCAACAAATAGGACGTTACTTTTTGGGACAGACATTGGGGACATTCAGTTCCTTTGAATCACAATCAAGACAGGTGGATGCTCTCATCCATGCTGAATCTTGAACAATTGAAAACTGCGGTGGCCGCTGCCAAGCGTCAGTTCGGACTGATTCGGAATAAATATCCGGAATTGAAAGTCTATTTGGTTCTGTCGTTGCCCGGTGGGCAAACGGAGATTGACAGCTCTCCGGCGCAAATTCTCAAAGAGTTCCCCGCAATGGTTGTTGATGACAGCGACAAAACCGCCGCGCTGGATTTGCAGTCCAGCCTGGAGCTGCTGGAGTGGAAAGACAAAAAAAGCCCGGAAATTGAAAAGCTGAAGAAACAGTTGGAGCAAATCGCCTCCCGGCTCAAATTCGATGAGAAATGCCAAATCGAGATTCGCTTCCATGACCTCAAATACGCTCTGGTCTGGAAACTTCAAGCGGATGATTTGGTCTGCCGCAACCTCACGCCCCAGACAAAAGCCTCCATCAGAATCGTGCTGGGCACGCTTACTCAATTCAGCAAAACCATTTCGCGCTTAATATGACAAACTTCATCGTCGGTCTTGATATCGGCTCTTCAAAAATCTGTGTCGTAGTCGGCGAACCGGGTGCCGGCGGCACGCTGGAAATTCTCGGCCTCGGTCAATCGCGTTCGCGGGGCGTGCGCGATGGCGAAATCGTCAAGCCCGAACTGGTCGTGGAAGATGTGCGCGAAGCAGTGTTGGAAGCCGGACAAATGGCCGATGTCAAAATCCGCAGCGTCTATCTGGGCGCAACCGGCGATCACATTTGCGGGTTGACCCATTGTGACGGGCATTCGATGGTTCCCGCGATTTCGCCGGATGATGTTGGCGATGCCGTCAAGAATGCCATCCGTCTGGTTCGCGCCATGCCGTTGGAAGTGGATGGAATTGTTTTCAACGGCCTCGCTTCGGCTCTGGCGCTCCTGACCAGCGAGCAAATGGAGCTGGGCGCGCTGGTGATTGACATTGGTGCCGGAACAACGGAATTCGTTGTTTTTGCCGATGGAATCCTCCGGTTTTCCGGCATCCTGCTGAATGGTGGCAGAAAAGTTTCCAACGATCTGGCCGAAGGTCTGGAAATTCCAATCAGCCGGGCGGAGAAATTGAAACTTGAACATGGCTCTGCCGTCGTCGTCGAAGCGACCATTGGCCAGACTGTCGCCATCGCCGACGAACCGGGGCTTGAATGCAAGCTCGTCAAAATCGAGCAAATGCAACTCATCATGACTTTGCGTCTGGCGCGAATTTTTTGGGATATCGCGCAGGACTTGGAAGCGGCCGGGTTGACCGCTCGCCTGCGGGCCGGGGCTTTTCTCTGCGGTGGAACGGCGCGAACACCGGGAATCGTGGCAATGGCCGAAAAAATTCTGCAAATGAAAGTGACGACCGGCAGCGTCGTTGGTATCAGCCGCCTGACGGCGGCAAACCAGCCGGAATTTGCCTCTGCCATCGGCTTGGTCAAATACGGCGCGCTTCGCCACCGGCCAAATTAACCGCCCGCGAATTGGCTTCGCCGCATAGTCCATTTACCAATGAATCCAAATTCACCTTATGTTCAATCCTAAATACACTTTCGAATCGTTCGTTGTTGGCAACAACAACAACTTCGCCTGCGCCGCCGCCAGAGCGGTTGCCGAAGCACCCGGCAAATCTTACAACCCGCTTTTCATTTACGGCGGCGGCGGCCTTGGCAAAACCCATTTGCTTCACGCTATCGGTCGGCATATTTCCAGCAACAATAAAGACGCGCGCATTGCCTTCCTTTCAGCCGAAAAATTCGCGGGCGAATTCATTGACAGCATCCAAAACAACCAGCCCGCCCAATTCCGCGAGAAATACCTCCAGATGGATGTGTTGTTGATTGACGACATCCAGTTTCTGGCCGGCAAGGAACGCCTTCAGGAGGAATTCTTTCACACGTTCAACGCGCTCCACAAAGCGCACAAACAGATCGTGCTGGCCTGCAACTGTCCTCCCGGCGAAATTCCAGGGCTGGAACATCGTCTGGTCTCTCGTTTTGAGTGGGGTTTGGTGACGGATTTGCAACCACCAGATGACGAAATGCGGCAGGCCATTCTCACAAAAACGTAGTCCTATGACCATCACCAGCTTAGATTTTGAAACGGCCAATCCATCGCGCGTGAGCATCTGCGCCGCCGGGTTTACGGAGACCGGGTTCGTCCCGTGGCTCGACGCATGTTCTGAAACCGCCCACAATAACAAAGCCGAACCGGTTCATCTGGCTGCAACGAAATAGAGATATGAAAACTAAAAAACCATGCATCGTCGAAGAGCTAAAAGGAAAACACAAAAAACGGCTTGCTCGCGCCCAACAAAAGCTGGAAAAAGAAGATGCCAAAAAGGAACCGTGGGAACGTCGCGAGGAGGAGGCCGGAAAATTGTTGTCAGCGGCCAAACGTAAGCTGCCTGAGCTAAAGGCGCTGCTGGCATCCGTCTCGGATCATTGGGGCTACGAAGATCCGGTTTACCGCTTCTATCATCAATCATTCAAAGTTTATAGCCTCCAAACAACGACCTTGAAAATTGTCTCGGAATTGCAAGCTCTGGCGCCGCATCTCAAACTGAACTCAGACTTTCTTGAAATCGTGGCCGAAGGCACGGGCAAGCAATTTGATATGTCACACAATGCCAACTGGCTGAAACATACGCGTCCTATTGTGGAAGCATTCTTTCATGCCCGTCACCTGCTGCGCATGGTCTGTAAGTATGCCGAAGAACTGCCAAAACCACCTCAAGTTCTGCCGTCAGGATGGGCAACCGTGCTGTATTTGTTCAACTTGAGATAAACCCGGCATCCTTGACGCAATGACTTTCACCAGCCTCGATTTTGAAACCGCTAATTTCTCGTGCGTGAGCATTTGCGCCGCCGGGATGGGGAAAGCCTGATTATGCGATTACAAGTATTAAGCGATTTGCATCTCGAATTTGGCCAGTTTGAGCCGACACGCAAAAATGCTGATGTCGTTGTGTTGGCAGGCGATATTCATGTAGGCACCGCCGGTGTAAAATGGGCAAAACAATATTTCCGTGACTGTCCGGTCATTTATGTTCCGGGAAACCATGAATTTTACTACCATTCCATCCCGGATTTGATCCACGCGCTCAAGCGCGAAGCCAATGGCAGCAATGTTCATGTGCTGGATAACGAGGCATTCATGCTTGATGGCTTCGTGTTCCTGGGTTGCACGCTTTGGACGAATTTCAAATTCTGGCCGGATGCCCGCGAGGCAATGTCTTTCGCTAACCAGGAAATGTCTGACTTTAGGCTGATAAAAAAAACGCCGGGCAACAAGTTGTTTAGCGCAAAAGACTCGGCGAAAATTCACGCGGCGTCAGTCAGATGGCTGGCGCGGCAGATGTCCCGGCACGATCCGGCGCGGACAATTATAGTGACCCATCATGCGCCGAGTCCTTGGTCAATACCACCGTATCATGCCAGCGACATGTTGAGTGCCGCATTTGCTTCGGATTTTAATTCGCTGATCAAAGCCAGTGGCATTCCACTTTGGATACACGGCCATACCCATTACAACGTGGACTATAAAATCGGGACGACGCGAATTTACAGTAATCAACGCGGCTATCCCAACGAAGTGAAAAAGTGCTTTGAACCCGGGGATATTATCAAAGTTTTATGAATAGCTTTGCCAGCCTCGATTTTGAAACGGCCAATCACTCGTGCGTGAGCATTTGCGCCGCCGGGCTTGCCGTCTTTGAGAATGGCAACCTGACCGAAACTCCTTATTGGCTGGTGCGGCCACCAAAACCGCACGGATGGTTTTTGCCAAACTTCATTGAATGTCACGGCTTGACGCATCTGGATGTTCTGGATGCCCCGGAATTTCCCGACATCGCGCCGGAATTGCTGGCCCGGTTGACTCGCGCCGATCTGGTGATCGCGCATAACGCCCACTTCGACCTCGGACATCTGCGCGAGACTTTGGATCATTTCGGCCTGCCCCGGCCGGAGTTTGATTATGTTTGCACCTGTCAACTTGCCCGGTGCGTCTGGCCGGAATTGCCAGACCACACGCTCGGCACACTGGCGGCGCATATCGGCCACAAATTCAACCACCACCACGCCCAAGCCGACGCCGAAGCCGCCGGGCGCGTGCTGCTGGCAATGATGAAACAAGTGAACGCAAACACGCCGCGCGAGTTGTTGCAAAAGACACGCATCGAACCGAAGTGTTTTTGACTGCGACAATTTGGGTTGCTACGGCAACGCTGGAGTTCAATACTCCACTAGCTTATATGAATACTTCTCTTAAAGAATGCTTGGTGACTCATTATGAACCGCTCATCCATGATTTCATTTGCGAGGTTGAAGCCTTGAAAATTGAGATTGAGCTAAAGACGCCCCAGCCTTTTTTTCCAGTTTTTGGCGAGGCCTATGAACGGTCATCGCTCCGCATGGCAATTGTCGGGCAAGACACCAGAGGATGGGGCTGTCTAAAAAAATTCATTGAAATGGAAAAAGCCGCACCAGGTAGTGCGATCGAGGATGAATTTGCAGAGTTTCAGGATCAAGACTTTACGAATTGGGGAGCGACTCGTTACACTTTTTGGGGATTTGCCATGATGTTCCTTGCCGCGCTACACGGCAGGTCTGACTGGGGTGTGATGAAGCACGGTTGCTACCCGGAAATCCTCTCTAGCTTTGCTTGGGGCAACGGAAACGCTGTGGAGTATTTCAATAGAAATCGGATAAAAATGTCACCGGATAAATGGGAAATGATTCGCAAAGCTGGCGAGCGATTCAATGGCATCCGTCATCTGTTGGAGACGGTTCGTCCGCGCGTTGTAGTAGTTCTGTGGAAAAACATGAATCCGGCGTCGTATTTTGCTGGTTACGAATTTACAAAAATCGAGGAACGAGATGGTATCGGACATTTCCGTATTCCCGCAGAAGAAGTTGATGTTTTCCATGCAACTCACCCGGTGCGGATGCGGTGGGAAGGAATACCGGCCGATCACGTTTGCGCCCAGCTAGTCGCCCGTCTCCAATCAAACAATTTATCGGTCGCCTTTCCGGCCTTTGTGCGATACAGCAGTGATTCAGAGAAAGTCATCGCACATCTAAAAAGTTCTTCGCCGGCTCGCAGCGACAACTTTAATAAGTTCCAGTTTGTCGAATGGGTGGCGGAAGAATTGCGGAAACGCGGAAGTTTTATGTCCGCTCCGACACTAGCGCTTTTGCTGAACGACCTCGGCTATCAAACCAATTACAGTTCTGAATACGCGGGTGCCCGCGGCATCTATAATCTCATCAGCGGCACATATCATCGTCTGGATCGCGCCGGAAAAAGCGACCGCGCACAAATGGTCGCCGAAGCGTATCGCAAACCAAATTTTGAATATGCATATAACACGGAATAGCAAGATGAACCTCAAATAACCAACCAACATAAACCATGAACTACTACTGCAAGTATTGCGGAACCAAAGCCAGCAGCATCGCCAGCCTCTCGGCAAGCCCTTGTTTTCATCACCCAGCGGGCGCGAAAGGATTCAAATGAAAAATGAACCAGACATGGGAAAAAAGAACCAAGAGAACGAACAGAAACCAGAGTGGCCACGGGAGGTCCTCATTACACAGACACTTGACTCCATAGCTGCCGAACTCGGCGATGACTACGATGAGGATGACGATAATGGTTTGATCGCGGCGGCGATGATGGAGTCGACAGACAGCATCGAAATTGAATCATGGGAAGATTTCATACGTCAGATGAATGAGGGCTATAAGGGCTACGAACTCGTCGATAAAGCTGACATGGAAGCTTACCAAGCGTATCTTGAATCCAAGCAAAGGGAATAGCCAGCCAACCAAAGAAAGACCATCACAAGCCAGCCATGTAACATACGCCACATATTAAAGCTACTTAACATGGGTAACAATAATCCAAATGATGAATTGATTGAAGTCATTCTAAAGGATGTTGCCAAAAACACATTCCTTTTTGATGAAAAGCTTCATTTCAACAAAGTAGATCGTGCCATTATAAGCTTCTTCGACTGCCAGCATAAATCTTTTGCAGCGGAGTCGCCAAAAGACTTCATCATCTACTTAAAACCCGAAAGCAGACCTCTCACATTTTTTATGATCAAGTTGTTTGTGGGGGAATTCACTCAGGGTGAAGGTGAAGACGAAGAAACCTGTCAATATAATCTCGAATATCCCACCCCAACATCCCCGGCCCCATCTGACATTCTTCCAGACAAAGTTACAACGTCCTTCAGGCTGCATATTCCAAAGGAAAATCGAATGAAATGGGAATTTCTAGGAATCCAGCAATCTGAATTAAAGGCCATCACGAGCCAGCCCTGTAAAGCCAAGTCATCTTGACGTTATTACATTTGTTGCTACATTGATTTCATGGTTCTGGAATTAAAACTGCGCAAGGTCGGCAATTCCGTCGGTGTGGTTTTGCCCAAGGAAGCCCTCGCCCGCCTGAATGCGGACGATGGCGATGCCGTTTATCTCACGGACTCCACCGATGGCGGCTTTCGCATCACGGCCACCAACCCCGAATTTGCCCGCAAGATGAAGGTGGCCGAGGGCTTGAGCCGCCGCTATCGCCACGCCTTGAAAGAGCTGGCCAAATGAAACCGCCGGTCTGGCTGGAGCGCGCCGATTGTCTGGCGATTCATGAAATGATGCTGGCGCAGCACGGCGGGCTGGCCGGGGTGCGTGACGAAGGCCTGCTGGAATCCGCGTTGGGGAAGCCGAAAAACCTTCTGGCTTACGGTTCGCCCACCCTCGCGCAATTGGCGGCCAGCTACGCGGCGGGCATTATTCTCAACCACCCCTTTGTGGACGGCAACAAGCGCACGGGCTTCCTGGTGGCGGCAACTTTTCTGGAGTTGAATGGAATGGAATTTACGGCGTCGGAGGAATCGGTGGTGGAAAAGACTCTGGCCCTGGCTGCCGGCGAGTTGAAAGAAGCCGGTTATGCGGCCTGGCTGAAAACGAATTCACGGTAAGCATTGCGGAACCAAAGCCGCCAGCATCGCCAGCCTGACGGCGGCACCCTGTTTCCGCCACTCGGCGGACGCGAACAAAAGGCAAACACAAGACAGCTCTGTCATTCTGACTCCGTTCAAAGACCATGCCGGCCGGGATCGCGGTCGCATCGCCCGTGAATCTTTGACATTCGTTCGCGCGTGAAGTGTCCTGGTGGTGTTGAATTTGCGACCAGATCCGCGAGCGGGGGACGTGGCGCGGTGCTGGTTGCAAATTCGACACGACCAGTCATAACAGTTCGGCGGAGTGACGAAACCTGGCTGCCGGAATGGAGCGGCAAGCTGGGCGGAGTGGAGCTTTGTGCCGTTCGGTCGCGCCGGGGTGTCCTGGGGGAAGCCAGTCTTTCGGCCCTCCAACTGAAAAATTTAGCTGGCCGGGAGTCTGGCGCGGGGGCGGGTGCAAATTCAGCGCGACGGAACGGGACACAAGCGGAACGGAGGCCAGATTGACGCGGAATGCAGGCTGCCGGGTTTGGTCACGAAGCTGCAAAATTCCAAAGTGTTTGGAATGGCATTGCAATGGAATGACCAATTTTTTGAATACCAGTTTTTGTGCCGCTGTAAATGAAGCCGCATACGGCTAAAAGAAACACATTTGTTTTTTCTGGGTGGCGTTCAAGAAACGCAATCAGTTCATCGCGAAATCCACAATGTCTCGCAGTATAAACAAACGCACACATTGCCCAAATGTCAGCCTCCCATTCCTTGCCATCCTCGCTGTTGAAACGGAAACGGTAAAATCGTCTGATTTTTGAACAAAGACGTGCCAGCCAATCCGCTTCCCATTTGACGTCACAAAATTTTGGATGTCGTTTTCTGGGCGGGCTTTTGAAATGGATCAAATAATGGCCGATTTCATGGAACAGGGTGTAAATATGTTCGTTTCGGGGCTTGCGGGCATTGATCAAAATCCGCTTCTCACGCGGAAGGAGCTTGCCGTGAACATCATCGCCGAAGTAGTCAACGAATTTCACCTTGATGCCAAGGTGCTGTGACATGCCTCGAAGGGTGTTTTTAATCGGGTGCTTCATTTGACTTTGGCACCCTTTTTATTTTTCACGAACCGACCGAGAAATTTGCGCACGGCGGGAAGCTGGCCAGTGGGAACATCCGCCAGCATGCGCATGATCGGGCCGGCTTCCTCCTTTCGGAAGAATTCCAGGGCCTTGTCGTCGGGTCGCGCGGCGGCTTTGAAAAGCTCGCGATTGGGAATGTTCAACACCCGTTCCAGTTGGGCAATGGCATCATTGGACGGCACGCCACGCTCGCCATTGAGCAAATACGAGAGATACGCCGGCGAGAGATCGGCGAGCCTGGCCACCTCACGCAGAGACAATTTATCCGGGTGCTCATCCTTGGCTTTTTTGAGCAGTCGGATAAACCGGTCAGGGGCTTTCGTGTTCTTGTTTTCGGCCATTTCGCGGTCAATTTAGTGCGATGTTAACCGGCTGTCAACACAAAATGCGCATTTGTTCACACTTTGTTAATTTCGTGCTGTTCACAGACTGTGAACGATGCCATATTTGCACCCGGAAGATGCAATACAAAATGACAAACCGACTGGCCGAGCGCCTCGCCGCGAAAGGGGTTAAAAAATCCCAACTGGCGTTTTGGCTCAAGATGAGCCGCGCGTATGTGACGCGATTGGAGCGCGGGAGCATTCGGCCCAGCATTCAGACAGCTCTCCGCATTGCCAGCTATTTCAAAAAGCCGGTCGAGGAGATCTTTCAACTTGTCGAGGACGACACTAAACAGGGCAATTTCCCATCCGTGCCCGGCAGCGGACAGGAACACCAAATAACGCCGGAAACAACAAACAAACGAAAGTAACAAAATGGTAGTCAAACTCGAAGTATTCAAGACCGTCCACAACACGTGGCCGGCCAAGAACGGAATGGCGGCGGGCGAATCATACGACCTGCTGTGCATTGATGTCAGCAATCCACCGGAGCACCGGATGGAGGAAATGCTGTTCTACCGGACCAAGCCGGAAGAGCGGGAAGCCCATTACGTCAACGGCACCGGCAAAGTCATCACGGTGGGCGTGGCCAAGATCCGGCACGCGGACAAGGGCGGCAAAGCCACCATCATCGGGAGCATCATCCCGGAAGCCATAAAGAAGTAAAATTATGGCTAAAAATCCTCGGATAGACAGAGACTGGCGCGATCCGATCCGCAAATCCGAGATCGTCACGGACTTTGGTATCACACTGGCTCGTGTCCAGTGGGATATTTTTGCAACACCGACCTTCGCGGGCAATGTCCCGAAACCTCAAATTGCGTATGGTCTGGCGTTTCGCTGGTTGCAGGAATTGGCCAAAGTCTGTGGCGTGCCCTATAACCGCCTTCTCATTGCATTGCGTGGTGAAGAGGGCGAAATGAATGGGCGTTTCCACTTCCACTGTCTGGTGGGGGGAACTGCTACGCGCAACTATCACACGCTGCAACACCAGGCTGAGCATCTGTGGAAGATTCAGACGGGTGGGGCGCGGGTAGATGTTCGACAATATGACCGCTCACTGGCTGGAGCGGACTACGTTACGAAATGCCTTGGGGCAAACGCATACGAGCTGAACAAATACAGCTTTGCGAACACGGTGACGCTGTCTGCATCTGTTATCCGGTTGATAGCGGGTATTGATGCGAGTGGAGACAGACGCTGCGGCGCAGGACACATGAAAAAACGGGCTGGTGACGAAAGCGACGGGGTTTAACCAGGTGGTTCCCGCCGTGAGTAAGCTTTGCGATGAGACAGCCTCGGTTCATCCGGGCATGGTGTAGGGCGCGTCTGGCTCGTTTACGGGGGCTTGTTCCCTGGGGTTGGACAAAAG